>Ga0209755_10000501_pt1 | contig 71655 bp, 59 predicted proteins | sample TergutCo191P1_FD_187301 | JGI IMG/M metagenome (GOLD analysis project Ga0209755, IMG submission 187301) | Cornitermes sp. P1 segment gut microbial communities from Petit-Saut dam, French Guiana - Co191P1 (SPAdes) (version 2) | ecosystem: Host-associated > Arthropoda: Insects > Digestive system...
GGAGTTAAAAGCCGTTAACCGCGCGGGCGCTGATGAAGAGTTAGGTGAAAAGAAAGACAAGGCCGCCGAGAAGGAAGCGAAACCTGTTATCGAAAAAATAAAAAAAGCGCTGGGAGACCGCGTAAAAGACGTAAAACTTTCCCGCCGCCTGCATGATTCGCCGTCCTGTATTGTCGCTGACGAAAACGATCCGTCAATGCAAATGGCGCAGATGATGAAGGCAATGGGGCAGGCATCAATGACAGAAGTTAAACCCATTCTGGAAGTCAACGGCGATCATCCGATTGTTACAGGCCTTAAAGACATCGACGATGAAGAGAAAATCGCGGATGTAGCCAGCGTGTTATTCGATCAGGCGCTTTTGGTGGAAGGCATGAAGCTGAACGACCCGGCTGATTTTGTGAAACGGCTGAACAGACTGCTGGTAAAATAGGCGCTCATTAATGACAAAGCGAAAAATCATTATTATAGGTGCCGCCGGAAGGGACTTTCATAATTTTAACACATTATACCGCGGCAATACCGCTTACAATGTAGTTGCCTTTACTGCTGCTCAGATTCCGAACATTGCGGATCGAAAGTATCCCGCGTCTCTCACAGGCAGCCTGTATCCGCAAGGCATTCCAATATACGTGCAGGATGAGCTGGAAAAGTTAATCAGGGAACTTGACGCCGATGAATGTGTCTTTTCATACAGCGATGTTCCCTACAATTTTGTTATGGGTTTGAGCGCGAAAGTAAACGCAGCAGGCGCAGATTTTAAACTGCTTGGCTATAAGGACACAATGCTCAAAAGCACAAAGCCTGTAATCGCAGTCGGCGCTATTCGCACAGGCTGCGGAAAAAGCCAGACATCGCGCCGTATCGCAGAAGCGCTGATTGCGCGTAACAAGAAAGTAATCGCTGTGCGTCACCCGATGCCGTACGGCAGCCTTGAAGCCCAAAAGGTACAGCGCTTCGCAAAAATTGAAGATCTCGCGAAACACAACTGCACAATAGAAGAGATGGAAGAATACGAGCCCCACATCGCGCGGGGGAATGTTATATACGCGGGAGTGGATTATGAAGCGATCCTTCACGCGGCGGAGAACGATCCCAACGGCTGTGATGTTATCTTATGGGACGGAGGCAATAACGACTTTTCATTTTATAAACCTGATTTGATGATTACTGTTGTTGATCCTCACCGCCCCGGACATGAACTTTCCTATTATCCGGGAGAGGTGACACTACGCCTTGCCGATGCAGTAGTTATAAATAAAATCGACAGCGCGGATTTTAATAATATTCAGGCTGTAAGAAACAATATCGAAAAAGTAAACCCGAAAGCAGTTGTAATAGACGCGGCTTCGGCCATAAGCGTCGACAAACCCGAAGCAATTCGCGGCAAACGCGTGCTAGTTATTGAAGACGGCCCGACCCTTACGCATGGCGAAATGAAAATAGGAGCGGGTATAGTAGCCGCGAAACGTTTCGGCGCGGCGGAAATTATCGATCCCCGTCCTTATGCGGCGGGTAAACTGGCTGAAACATATCGTATATATCCCGATATAGGTAAGTTATTGCCTGCAATGGGTTACGGAGATCAGCAGACAAAAGATTTATCCGCTACAATCGAAAAAACCGATTGCGACTCTGTAATTATCGCAACGCCTATTGACCTTCAGCGGGTAATAAAGATCGATAAACCCTGCGCGAGAGTGGAATACAGCCTGCAGGAAATCGGCCGTCCCGGTATTGATGATGTGCTGGATGGATTTTTAGAGAAAGTAAAAGCATAATTCATCCATAAAATTATTTAAATTGTTATTATAAACCTCTTGACAACACAATACCAGTGTACTAGTATAATAGTACACATATGGAGGTATTGTATGCCATCATGGGAAGAATGGAGACTGGCGTTTGATAACCGGAGCCCGATTTTTCGTCAGATAATTCTCCAGTTCAGTCAGGCGTTTGTCCGAGGAGACATCAAGCCTGGAGAACGTATTCCATCTATCCGCGAAATATCCGCACTGCTTCAGGTGAATACAAACACGATACAGCGCGTTTATCAGGAAATGGAAAGGGACGGACTGATAAACGGCAAAAGAGGCACCGGATACTTTTTTACGGAGGATTTGGAAATGACTAAGAAAATGCGCCGTGAACTGGCGGTTAACTCTCTTAACCGCTTTACGGAAGAAATGCGGGCATTGGGGTTCGCAGACAGGGAAATCCTGAAAAGTCTGGAACTATTTATGAAAGAAGGAGAAAAAAATGGAATCAATTAAAAAGGCGGTGACTTCTGAATCGAATGTCCTGGAAATCACTGGTCTTGAAAAAAACTTCGGAGGCTGTGAAGCTCTGCAGGGTGTGGATATGATTATACCTGCAGGGCAAATCACTGGATTATTGGGGCCCAACGCCTCAGGAAAAACAACGCTGTTAAAAACCATCGCCGGCCTTCTTCAGCCGACAGCCGGAAAAATTAGTTATTTTCAGAACGCAGCGCACGGGCCACAGTCAAGAAAGACTGTCAGTTTCTGCCCTGACACCCTTGCCTTTCCGCAATGGATGAAAGTACGCGACGCGTTCACATTTTACCGCGAAATGTACGGCGACTATTCGCAGTCACGCGCTGATGAACTTATGCGTATTCTGGAATTGCAAAATGTTCAAAATAAATACGTTAATAAGCTTTCCAAAGGTATGAAAGAGCGGCTTGTGCTTGGTCTGACTTTTTCCCGTGAAACTCAACTTTATCTGCTCGATGAACCGCTTGACGGAATAGACCCTGTGGGAAAAATGCGCGTAATAGATACAATAATCGCGATGAAGCCGCAGGATTCTTCCACTCTTGTATCAACGCATCTTGTAAAAGATATAGAGCGGATTTTTGACAGCGTGTTTTTTCTGTCAAAAGGAAAAATAGTGTTTTCAGGCAACAGCGAAACCATTCGCGAAGAAAAAGGGAAAACTGTAGAACAGGCTTATCTGGAGGTATTTACATCTGACAATAATCAATTGTCAGATGTTTCCGGTTATAATGACCTGTCTAAAGCCAGGCCAAATTCCAAGGAGGATGTAAATGAAAGCTCAATTTAAATACGCATTTTTGGCAGGGCTGTATTTCAGGGGCCCTGTATTCGCGGTAATTTTTATAATGAACGGTGTGTTTTTAATACTCGGAACATTGGGACTGCTTCCGGTTCCTGCGATAATCACGGCTGTTTCGCTGGGCGGTGTTGCGATAGCTGTAATGATGACAGCGTGCATCATAGGTGACATTCACATAGGACGGAGGATGTTTTCATCTCCTGAAAGCTATCTTCACGCATTGACTCCTGTTCCACGGTGGAAAACATTGCTTGCAAGTATCATAACAATGACAGTGATGGATATAATAACAATGGCTTATGTTATCTTTACAGAAGTCTGTCTGTCTTTCATTCTGGCAGGCGGCAATATCTGGGGCCAAATATGGGAAGCTGCCAGGCAGAATCCGGAAATGGTAACATACATTATCATGTTAACAATACTGCTTATAGCCGTATATATTTTTATATTGATGGTAATAATGTTCAGCGTAACGGCAAAAAAATCGTTTCTGTTTAAAATACCGGCATCCGGTTTTTTGGCTTTCCTTATAGCGTGCGGATGTTTGTATGCCGCCAGTTTATTACAATTGTTAATAGCTCCGTTCAGTCATGTACAGCGTTATCTGTTTATGATAATGATTACACCGTCGGTGATCGGTATAGCGATACCGTTTTTAATCGCGCTTACACTGCTTGAAACCGCAGGTTTGTTTGTACTGACGTCAAAACTTATGGAAAGGAAAATTAATTTATGAAAAAGCAACTAACATCAGTAATTTACATGACAATTATTACATCAATTGTCATGATTTTTTCAGGCTGTGTTTTCATCAACATTGGAAGCGATTCTTCATTAGGCGATTCAATACAGGCGAGCGGTGACAGAGAAACATATGAGTTTAATGCCGACGCGTTTAATAAAATAAAGATTGAAGGAACTTGCGAAGTCCGCTATTATAACGGAGACTCCAATACTGTTACACTGCTTATTCAGCCGAATGTCAGGGAATATTTTTCGATTGAGGCTGTTAACGGAGAGTTAATCGTAAAAACGACAAGAAGAATCACCTACAGTCCTCCGAATAAGGGTCCTTTATTGACCATTTACGCGCCCGTATTGAATCAGGTAACAATTGACGGCGCGGGCGTTTTTACGGCAAATGATAAGATCACTGCTGATTCGCTGACTCTAAACATAAACGGAGCCACGTCCGGAAAAGCTGAACTTGATGTAAATAACTTAACTGTTATTATGTCAGGTGCAGGAGATTTGGAATTATCCGGCAGAGCCGATGTCAGCAACATTACATTATCCGGCGCAGGCAATTATAATGCTTTATTACTTGTATCTCGAGATGCGACAGTTAATATGGCAGGCGTTGGATACGCAGGAGTAAACAGCTCGGATTTACTTAACATTAACGCAAACGGCGCAGGCTCGGTGGAATACAAAGGTTCTCCCAGCCTTAACCTGAATACAAGCGGAATGATAGGTATAAGAAAGGTCAACTAGTGTCCTGTAATATTCGTTTACAAATATAACAATATGCGTTAATTCCTTATTATATAAGGAATTAACTTAACTTTCATTGTGTCATTTGAATATTACAGGACACTGGCATCGAAAAAGTCTTTCCATAACGCGTTTATGTTATGGAAAGACAGCAACAATAAGGAAGAATTTATGAAAATAAATTTGCCGGTGGTAATAATAAAGATGTCATTCTCCGTTATCATTGCCATGTGGCTTTTGGGCTGCGCGACAAAAACAGTGACAGCGGCAGGAAATCAGGAGACTTATACATACACAGTAAGCGAATACAACAAAATCAGAATAGAAGGCAACTGTGAAATACATTATTACTCAGCGCCTTCAAATACTGTAATACTGGCAATTCAGCCAAATCTTTATGAACATTATGTTGTAGAAGTGATAAACAGTGAATTAATTGTCCGCCCGAAAAGAAACATCAGATTCACCGGCAGAAAACATCCTGTGCTGACAGTTTCAACACCTGCACTCAATCAATTGACTGTTTCAGGAGCGTCTGATTTTATAGCGCATGATAAGATCATTTCCGATTCATTAAACATAAGAATCAGCGGAGTTGTTAACGGTAAAGCGGAACTTGATACAGACAAACTGGCAATTGGAATTTCCGGCTCGGGAAAATTTGATCTTTCAGGCAGAGCGGATACTGTAGATTTGGAATTATCAGGCGCAGGTGAATTAAACGCTTTTTCGTTAATTTCGCAGGAAGTATCTGTCACTCTTTCAGGCGCAAGCAAGGTAAGAGTAAACTGCTCGGAACTTCTTAGAATCAAAGCCAGCGGCGCAGCAACAGTTGAATACAGGGGATCGCCGCGAATAAATCAAAACACAAGCGGGGCTGTTACGATAAGAATGATTGATTAGGCGCTGCGTCTTTTCTTTCCCACAATATACTTCCAGCAATTATTCCAAACACAGCATTGAGCTTGTCGTTTCAATTAAGGGCCCTATTCTTACCATGTCAGGAAATAAGACATTTGGTATCACAAGTAAAACCGAAGTAGTCAGGTATTCAAGACATACGCTGATGATAAAAGTCATTTTACTTTTTGGTATCATGGAAATCAACGGTATAACAACTACATCAAACAAAATTCCGCGTAATATTTGAAGAAATAAAAAACGAGTAACACCATGTGATAAATCATTTATCCCGCTTCCGCGAAGGGGAGTATTTCAATTTTATCATCAGATTGAAGTTTTGTATTCAGTCCGCCTGTCATCATCGTTCCCTTTCCGTTCACCAAAAAGAAACAGGTCTCATCGTTTAAAATAAAATCTTTTAAACGATCTCCGTAATGATCGCAAAGTTTATTAATAAGTTCACGTAAACCGGCGCAATGTTCAATTTCCAAAGATTTATCGCCATTTGTATACTCAATCACATTTCCGTAAAATAGAACTTTCACTTTACTCCCTCACCAAACATTCCCCATTAACCATTACAGACTCTGCACTCTTCATTCCGTTTTATTTCGATTAAATCAAAATCCATTCGCAGCCCGTCATACATTAACAGTTTGTTTTCTAACGGATTCGGTAAACCAAGCAGATATAAAAGAGCGATATTCGCTTCGATTGTTCCTGTAATTCCGGCTGTTGTGCCAAGCACACCAGGTGTTTCTTTCTTAGTCGCGGTTTCAGGGAATATACAATTAAGACACGGTGTATGCGGAGGATTGGAAAATAAAACGCATCCTGAAAAACCGTTTATGCCTCCGTCAATGTACGGAGTATTAAGAGAAACACAGGCTATGTTGATAAGAAAGCGGGTTTCAAACGAATCGACAGCGCCAATGACTATATCGTAACCGGAAAAAAGAGCCTCCGCGTTATCACCAGTTATATGTTCATTGATGGAATTGATTTGTATTTTATTATTAAAAGCGCATAGTTTTTCTTTCGCTGAAGCGGTTTTTAACTTGCCGATATCATTGGTATTATGTAAAAACTGGCGGTTAAGGTTACTGGACGCTACAGCATCACTGTCGATAAACCCTAGCCGTCCAACTCCCGCGGCGGCAAGATATGTTAACGCGGGAGAGCCAAGCCCGCCTGCGCCTGCGACAATCACAGAAGATCGCGCAAGTTTTTCCTGACCTTCATTTCCAATCTGCGGAATTATAATCTGCCTTGAATACCGTTCGCTCATACACTTTACTATAATGTCTCGCTTAACAGGGCTTCAGTTTTTTCCGAGTATTTTTTTATCATTCTGTAAGCGGTATCTTCATTAAGTATTCCGTTAAGACTAGGCGTTTCAAAAAATCGTTTTGGCAGTTTAACATCTTCCTGTTTAAAGCCAAGCATATTTTTAATTTGTAATTTTGTCTGATAAATACGTTTGCCGATTGCGCCAAGATCGTCATTGGTAAGGTTCCACCCGATTGAATTAAGCGCGTCCAGAATTGTCTGCCTGTCGTAAATTTTTCTTGCGAAAAGGCACATGATAAGAGAGTTGGTCATGCAGCGTTCACATTCCTCGGCAAATAATTTTTCCACAAACTCATCTTCGTTAAATTCTTTTTGCCCCTGATCAAGACTGTAACCGCCGTTGCAAAGGTGAGAGTGCCTTGCTCCTACCGCGGCTCCTACAAGCGATCCGTATCCTGTATGATAACCTGACATCTCATTACCCGCGATATTCATGGCGAAATCTTCACCGCCGTATTTTTTCGCGGCGTAACGGCATCCCCTTCCAAGCGCTTTATAAAACTTATTAGTCCCTGCTGCAAGATGATCAATCGCTTTTATATACCCTTTGGAATCGCCGAACTTTAAATCGACCAATGTATCGTCCAGGGAAACAATGCCTTTTTCAAGAGCTTCCGTCGCCCACCCCAGGCATACGCCGGTACTCATGGCGTCCAAACCATGTTCTTCAACTTCTTCGATTATGGCAAGAATCTGATCTGTTGTATTTACGCCGATAAATGTGCCAAGTGCGTAAATCAATTCATAGTCATAACCGACGCTCACAGCTTCATATTCGTGGCCTTTGTCAAACTCATTGCGGTACATGCCGATATGAATGCAGCCTACAGGGCAGCCTGTGCATGACATTTTACGGACAAGGTTTTTTTCCGCGAACGCTTCCCCGCTTATTTGATCCGCGTGTTCAAATTTATTAGCGCGCATATTTAGGGTAGGAAGTCCGCCGGATTTATTTAAAGGAAGAATATTGATTGGCGTTCCCACATCATGATATTTGGACATGAAATCGGTGCTGGTGCATCTTTTAAATATATCCCTGTAAACCTTAAAATACTGTTTTTCATTTAATATGGGAATTGATCGGTTGCCGTGTATCGAAATTGCCTTTAAGTTTTTACTACCCATGCATGTACCAAGACCCATTCTGCCAAAGTGCCGGAATGTATCGACATTCACGCAGGCAAACGCGACTCCGTTTTCTCCGGCAGGTCCGATTCTGATAATTGATCTTTTCCCTGCGCTTTCAGCCTGTTCCCGCTCCCTGACCGCGCCTCCGGTTTTGCTGACAGGCAATCCCCACAAAGCCCTCGCATCGCGCACATTCACAGAATTTGTGGAAATGGCAAGGTAGCTGTGTTTTTTTGCTTTGCCTGTTATTACAAGCGCGTCATACCCTGCCATCAGCATGGACATTGCCATACGGCCTCCGGCGTAACTTTCGCCAAGCTCGCCTGTAAGGGGGGAAACAAACATAGCCACTGTTTTGGTAAGAACCGGAAAAATATACGCGCCTGCTCCTATGGCAAAAACAATAGGCTGCTGGGGAGCTGTGGGACCGTATTCATGCCTGACATTTTCCTTAAACAGCACGCTTGCGATACCGACGCCGCCAAGGAAAGGAAGCAGATCTTCACGATGTTCAATGCGGATTTTTTCAGTCTCAAGATCGATATAAAGAATTTTTATATATTTTTCATTCAGCATGTTCTCTCCTAATATCGCAGATTTAAATCTCAGAAGGTTTGTCACCCTCCTGTAATTGCGCAGTTAAAGCAGCTTGGGTAAGAGCTGGTTCCTCTTTAACATCAATCATTACAAGACAGCCATGCGGGCAATAATGAGCGCATACTCCGCAGTGGCGGCAGATTATCGGTTTTTTTGTTTCTTCGTCAAAATAAACAGCGTGCACAATACAGGCGCTTTCGCACTTGCGGCAGCCGATACATTTTTCTTTAATTAAAAAAACGCCGCCGCCTTCGCGGTATTCAAGGGCATGACCAGGGCAGACTTCTATACATGCAGGATCCTTGCATCCAAGGCAGACAATCGCGATAAAACCGCTTGACATACCTCCCGTTGTACGGACTTTTATAGCGCTTTTTATCAGTGAGTGATTTTTATAATTTACTGTCGAGCAGGCGCTCATACAGGTAAAACAGCCAAGGCATTTTCTCATTTCTCTTGGCTGAAGAATTTTTGGCATTTATCCTCCGAAAGTATCCAAATTGTGACAAATAAAATAATGAATTACAAGATAACAGAACAGGCGGCTGTCGCTCATGTTTTCTCCAGTTGACACTAAATCTAATAAAAAATAGAATGTCTATCATAGCTGTTTTTAGAACTAACAAAGTTTTGAAAATAGCTCAATTGATAAAACAGAGAAAAAGATGCATATTACTGAGCTTGTTGCCGAACTGGTTCTCCAGATAGGCGTAATTATACTTTCTGTACGGCTTTTAGGGAGGCTGGCAAAGAAGATAGGAATACCTTCGGTGCTGGGGGAACTATTGGCAGGCGTGATAATCGGACCTTATGCGCTTGGAGGCATTTCGTTTCCATCCTTCCCGCACGGAATTTTTCCCATTACAGAAACAAGCGGACTTGCGGTAAGCATTGAATTATACGCATTCGCCACAGTTGCATCTGTTATCCTGCTCTTTGCATGCGGTCTTGAAACAAACCTTAGTTTATTTTTACGCTATTCAGTCGCGGGAAGCATAATCGGCATCTCAGGAGCTCTGCTTTCCTTTGTTATGGGAACATTCTGCGGCGCGTTAATTTTTAACACATCCTTTTTTAATCCTCAGAGCCTGTTTCTGGGAGTTATTGCTACCACTACATCTGTCGGAATAAGCGCAAGGACTTTATCTGAAAGAAAAAAAATGGATACTCCAGAAGGTGTTACAATCTTAACTGCGGCGGTTTTTGACGATGTACTGTGGATTATTTTGCTTGCTGTAGTATTGGGGTTCGTTTCTATTATCGGCGAAACAGGAGGCGGTATTTCAGCCGCGGAAGTACTTTTCGTGGCAGGGAAAGTTTTTGGTATCTGGCTTGGAGTTACAGCACTTTTTCTGGTTTGCTCAAAAATAATTGCATCCTTTTTAAAATTATTTAAACACAGCCTTGATTTTTCAGTTCTTGCTCTTGGGATTGCCCTGATTCTCGCAGGACTTCTTGAAAAACAAGGGTTCGCGCTGATCATTGGAGCGTATATCGCAGGGCTCTCGCTTTCCAAAACTGATATAGCTGCTATCATACAAGAGCGCATCCGTCCGCTGTATGAATTTTTTGTCCCCATATTTTTTGCAGTAATGGGCATGTTGGTAAATATTCGGGAAGTAATGTCGCCTTCGGTGTTGATAATCTCAGGCATTTATACATTTGTTGTCATTATTTCAAAAATTATCGGCGCAGGAGGCCCTGCTCTTCTTTTGGGCTTTAACAGCACAGGCGCACTGCGTATCGGCCTCGGTATGATTCCCCGCGGCGAAGGTGCTCTAATCTCATGCGGCATAGGGCTCGCGTTGGGTGTTCTTGACAATCAGCTTTTTACTATAGCTGTTTTTATGATTTTCCTCTCCATTATCGCATCTCCTCCGTTATTGGGTTTAATGTTGAAAAGGCATAAACAGGGAACAAGGAAACTTGTTAAAAATGATGACATTATTCATGAAACATGGGAATTCGAATCTGAAGATATCGCCGATGTTGTCATGAACATGCTTTTACAGGAACTTCGTTCAGGAAAATTTTATGTTCAAAGGATGACAAGAAGCGAAAGTTATTCCGCGCAGATTCGAAAAGATGATATATCCATTACAATCACCGAAGAAAAGAATTCGCTTGTCATTACAACATCCAAAACGGATATGCCGCTTATTAAAAACGAAATTTACGAAGTAATTCTTGATCTCGCACGTTCCATAGAAAATTTAAAACAATCCGCTATACCAATCGAGCTAAAAAAAGAATTGCTTGATACTGATGCCCGCTCATCAAAAGATTTACTTGCCATTATAGATACACAATGCTTTAATATGAGACTTGAAGGGAAAACAAAAGAAGAAATCATTTGTGAACTTGTAGATGTACTTGAAGCAAAAGGTAAATTAACGGATCGTGAACTGGTTCTCTCTGATGTGCTTCAGCGCGAAGAAGCGATGAGTACCGGCATGGAAAACGGCATTGCGCTGCCGCACGGAAAAACCGATGGAATAAAAGAAACATCAGTAGCGATAGGCATTAAGAAATCAGGAGTTGATTTCGATTGCACCGACGGCCTTCCTGCACGGCTTTTTATACTGATTGTTTCACCCAAAAAATCAAGCGGCCTGCATGTGCAATACCTTGCCGCTATCGGATCAATTTTGGGAGACGACGTATTGCGGGAAAGCATTATCGACGCAGCCACCCCACAGGAAGCAGTAGAATTATTAAGAAAAAAGAAACCCTGAACAAAGAAAATTAAAAACCAAGTATTGTTAAAGCGCTTCTCGCCCAGCCCTGTTCCGCACCGGTATAATTCGATGAACCCTGCATAATTCTCAGAAGCTGGATTGTCTGTGTTGATTGAGTCCCGGTGTTTGCTATAGCTGTAATAAGAACACGCATAATATCCCTTTCTGAAGCTCCCCAGGGACCGCTTTGCCTTCTGATATTAATTTGTCTAAGGAACTGTGTCAGAAGATCAACCGCTTCATCTGTCTTTACCGCAGACAGAGTTTCAGAGACCTGGATTATTACCGGAAAATCAGTATTACTTGTATAAAAGGCTTCCCTGTAGGTCCTTTCAAGATACGGATATACGAAATCGTCTGCAACCCCGTATAAACGTATTGCATCAATAGCGCTCATGCGCATGTTTTTAAAAAGATTCATGTTCTCATGAGTTGTGCCGACGAAAGTATAACTGATTTCAAGCGCCGCCGCTGCAACCTTTGCTTTAGCATCATCAGGGGCGCGGCTATGGAGTAATTCAAACCAGGCTTTACTTTTAATATTTGGATTATTAAAGGGATCGCGAATAATATCGTGAACAATATCGCCGATAACTTCACTAAGGGCGTCAATAATATTAACGAGCGCGGCTGAAGCAATATCCCTGATGTAAGTATCATACCATCCTTCAGAAGCGATAAGAACAGGTTTAACGCCAATCGGCACGCACAGGGCTTCCAGCGCATGTACAGTACCAGGCACTACCCGCTGTATTTGACTTTTAAGCTCTTGGTTAGTAGTCGCTCTCGCGTTAAAACCGCTCAGAATCTCGGCAATATGATATGCATAATCATAAGCGTCGACCTGACCCATGGCAACAAGAGCCTCATACATGAGGTAACCGTCGTTTTCCTGACGCGCGATATCAAAATATTGAATCAAAAACCAAATATCCGCGGCAGAAGCGGTATGTTTCTCTGCCGCAAGCCCTCTAAGGATAAGCCTTGCGGCTTCTTCAACCGCTACCCTCTCGGAACTGGTTGATACATTTGGGAGAGCCCTAATAAAAACGCTTATGGCGTTTTGGTAGAAACTGCCGATTCCTGTAAAGTTTTCGTCATTGACTACCTTTAATATATCAAGCAGATCAAAAACGGTCGCTCCGTTCCTGTTGTATTCTTCGGTATAAAAAGACATGTCTGGGGCCTGAGCAAAGACAGTCATTCCGGTTAATAATAAAATAATAATAAATATAGTCGTTCTTTTCATAATCAATAATATACCACCAAATATCAGAATTTTCAATAGTAAGCGGTGTAATTAATTTTAGCGGAAAAGAACTTAATTCCTTTCCTGAACCTGACATAATTTTTGGTAAAGACCGTCCTGTTCAACTAATTGGGTATGGCTGCCGGACTGAACTATGCGCCCTTTTTCAAAAACAAAGATTACATCCGCGTTCCGGACAGTGGACAGGCGATGCGCGATTATAACGATTGTACGGGTTCCGGCTATTTCATTGATAGCCTGCTGGATTTGCGCTTCGGTGCGGACATCAACAGAGGCGGTGGCTTCATCGAGAATTAAAACAGGCGCTTTGCAAAGAACAGCGCGCGCGATTGCGATTCGCTGTTTCTGACCGCCTGAAAGTTTAACGCCTCTTTCGCCTACCTGCGTTTCATAACCGTCAGGCATCAGCATAATATCATCGTGTATTCTTGCGATCTTCGCGGCTTTTTCAATTTCATCAAACATTGCGTCCGGCTTGGCAAACGCGATATTCTCTCCTATGGTTCCGTTAAACAAAAATGTATCCTGTAAAACCAGTGAAATATTCGGACGAAGTGTTTCAATCGTTATGTCCTTAAGACTTATTCCGTCAAGGCAGACTTTCCCGTTTACCGGATCGTAAAACCTCGCGATAAGCTGGCTCAGCGTTGTCTTGCCGACTCCTGTAGCTCCGACCAGCGCAACCATCTGACCCGGTTTAACATCGAATGATACATCCTCAAGCACAGGAACATCTTTAATGTATGAAAAACTTACATTTTCAAAAGAGATTCCGCCTTCGGCTTTACCAATGGGTTTAGCGCCGGGACAATTTGTAATGCTGTTGGGAGCGTCCAGTATTTCGATTACACGTTCCGCGCCTGCAAGCGACTGCTGAGCGGATTCAAGAAGCTGGGCAAGCCCGGTAATCGGCGCGTAAAACAACGCAAGGTAAAGGAGGAAAGCGACAACATCTTCAACCGAAAGCTGGTTTCTGAAAGCGTAATATCCTCCAAACCCGACAACAATTACGCTTCCCAGCGAAGTCATAAACTCTACGCTCGGATGAAAAATCGCGTTTAATCTTAAAGCGCGGAGCATGTTATGTGTAAAATCTTCTCCCTTGGCAAGGACCTTTTGCGACGCCGATGACTGTCGGCTGAAAGCCTGTATCTCCTGTATGCCTGAAAAATTATCCTGTAATTGCGCGGACAGCTCGCCCTGGGATTTTTGCATTTTGCGGAAATTGGGACGCACCTTTTTACTGAAAAACCACCCCGACACCAAAATGAACGGAATAGGTATGCAGGTAACAAGAGCAAGCTGCGGATTGATGCTGAAAATAATTACGGTAACGCCTGCGAGAGTTACAAAGTTTGTAATAATATCCGGAGTGATGTGCGCGTAGATTAATTCAAAGGTAGCGACATCATTCATTACGCGGCTTAAAAGCTCTCCTGTCTGCTTATTGTGAAAATAATCCATGGAGAATGACTGTATCGCATTGTAAACTTTCATGCGCAATTCAAGAACAAGTTTCCACGCCGCCCTGTGCGAACAATAGCTGCTCATGAATCTGAAAAGAATGCGCACAAGAAACAAAGCCAGCAAAGCGCCTGCCATCCAGATAACAGTAGAAAATTTTTCCCGCGTCATGCCTTGCGCGACAAGGCCTGTCATATTCGCCATTATGCGCGGAGCGACAAGGTTAACTCCTGTTAATAAAAATGTTCCCAACATTGCAAGTAACAGCCACCATTTGTACCTGACAGCCTCTTTTGCAATACGCCACAATGTTTTCATAATCTGCTCACCATGAATGCTGCCTTCCGTACGCGTCGCGGAAAACAAGATTTTTTTCATCATCACGCAGTTCATCGCCGCGTTCAATACCGCGCGTACGGGTAAAGTAATTGAATGCCGCTTCCGCCGCGGCGGAAGCGGAGACATCGCATAAACACGGATCGTAAGCGCGGATTGTATAACCCCTTGGCGCGAGCACATTCCTTGTTATCTGCAAAAAATTATGAAGGCCTGCCTTTGCCATTCTGTAACCGTAACCGTCCGTGCCGCGTGTTTCATTAATGCTCGCATCCTGCGATGTAAGATAACAGATACGTTTTGTCCGGCCTGCTTCGAGCAAGGGAAAGAACGCTTCAAGCATTGCCATCGGCCTTGTCACATTCGCGTCATAAAGCTCATGCATAACCCCGTCGTTCAATCCGGAACGCACATTAAAATTATCCAGTTCGCTTCGCTCATCGCTTACATCAATATAAATATCAACATTCCCCGCGTCTTTTAAAAGCACGGCGGCAGCCTCTTTTAACTCAAGAGGAAGTGATATGACGCCATTAATCTGCCCGCTTCCCATTGCGTAGACTTTATAGCCTTCACGCGCGAATACCGCCGCAAGAGCTTTATCAAATTCCTTTTTCAAACCGGTAACAAGCGCAATCTTCAAACCAATCTCTCCTTTTATTAAAACGGCCATTCCTGGCTCAGATAATCGTACATCACCAGGCGGTGTTCATCTTTAAGAGATGTCTGGAAATATTTCGCTGCATGAGCTGCGGTATCCGCGGGATCCAGCACAGCCGCTTCGGAAAGCGTCCCGTCCGGCATCTGCCGCTTCATCCAGCCCGGATGATAAAGACGGAAAGTATACCCCTGAGGAAAAAGCAGGTTGTGCATAAGGCGCACTCCCATATTCAGTGAACTCTTGCTCATCGGATAGGGATAACTGCTTCCTTGACGGTGTTTCATTAACAAAATGCAGGATACTTCGGAAGATATAAAACACAACCGCTTTAAGCTGCCTTTATCCAGCAGCGGAAGGAAGTATTCTGTCAGATGAACAGGACCGAGCGCGTTAACGCGGAAACTGTTCCACGGAGCCTGCAAATCCATCGGGAGTTCATCAATACCGCATTGAACAGGCCCCATAAGAGCGGCATTGGAAATAATCATATCAAGAGAGTCCGTCTTTTCCGCGGCGATATCACGCGCTTTAACGATTGAAGATGCATCTCCGGCATCCAGAGGGATAATATGCAGCGCCGGATTTTTTTCCTGCTCCTGTTCCAGCAAATTGTAATCCTGAAGGAATTTACCGCCGAAGACTGTCCATCCGCGTCCAAGAAATTCCTTACAAAGAGCAAAACCAAGCCCGCGATCGGCTCCGGTTACTAATATTTTAGGCATGAGAATATTATACTAATATATGTTAATTATTACCAGATGCGCGCCGCTCAAATATACTTCCATAACTCTTATGTAAATAATTAAAAGGCAGACTAATCCCAAAAACGTAAACCTTAGGTTTGAAAGTTTTAAAAAAGCCTCAATGTTACAGAATTTATCGTTAAAATATCTGTTTGTTACTCGTAGGCTTTATATACAGTCTCAAGGGTTCTAATAACATTCTGTGTTATATCAAGTTTGAACCGTTCAAACAGATTTCTGTGTTCAGACGGCGAATGATCATGCCGGAACAATTCATAAACATCCACTCCCAAACCGTTAGCTATGGAGGATAAGGTGTCCGAAGTAGGAAATTTAATGCCGCGTTCAATATTACTTAGGAAAGTAATTGATATATCCGCACTCTCCGCAAGAGCAGCCTGGGATAACTCTCGCTGCTGCCGATAAAACCGTATGCCTTTGCCAAGAATAATCCTTAATTCCTGTCCATCAATCACAAGTATTTACACCCCTGTAAACTTATTTTTATAGAACCATAAGGAAACATACTTTACAAAAATCTTATTGTTCTATACATTGAACTATAGGAAAACTATTCCGGTTTATTGTGATGGAACATTTTAAGCTGTTTTTTCGGGGAATCATGATTAATCATATATACAATTCTTGTCAAATTTACTTGGGTCTATATACATGTAACCAACTGCTCTTGAGAGCAGATATTTTAAAGAGTCTGGGAGGAAAAAGGGACAGGGAAAAGAAGTAACAGGCGGCGTATCGTGCCAACGCTGTCCGCCTGAAACCATAAAGCCTTAACCCCGCCCCCAGGCTCCATTATAAGGAGTTTTTTCCATGAAGAAAAGAAAGCTTTTCAACACAGGAATGCTGACCCTGCTGGCTGGGGTCATGCTCGTTCTAAGTTTCACAGCTTGCGGCGGTGATCCGGAACCATCGGTGACTAAAGATGACGTTTACTGGAGTGACAACGGACGCAATTTCCGCCTGGAGCTGTACAAAAGCACAGGCAAAGCAGCTAAAGAGCCCGGCGACTATGTTTTAACAGTCACCCCGGGCGGCACAAGTACAGGCAAATACCAGGGCACGCTTACCAACGGAGCAGGAAACATTACATTAAATAACGGCGGCGGAACCCCGATTCCCATCGCGGTAACCGCCACAACTGTAACCATTACCGCAAACACGCCGATTGCCATTTCAGGAATAGAAACAGTTACCGTAACAACAAAAACTGTTGACAGGAATCAGAGCGGTAACAATCCAGGCGGTGGTACTAATTACAACGCAGCAGGAACATGGGATTTTACGATGTTGGGAGAAAGTGTCACAATAACCGTAACTGGTAATAATTGGATATTTGACGGCCCGGGAATATATTACGACGATTCAGGAACATTTAACCGTAATGGTAATGTTGGAACACTATATAGTGATATTTGGGGTGTAAACATAGGTACTGCTACTCTTGTTAGTAACACAGCTATGACTTTAACATTGTACAGTCCATCTGAAATAACTGGTACCTTCAGTGGAACAAAACGCGATGGTAATAATCAAGGCGGTGGTAATAATTACGACGCAGCAGGAACATGGGATTTTACGATGTTAGGAGAGAGTGTCACAATAACCGTAACTGGTAATAGTTGGGTATTTGACGGCCCGGGAATATATTACGATGATTCAGGAACATTTAACCGTAATGGTAATGTTGGAACACTATATAGTGATATTTGGGGTGTAAATATAGGTACTGCTACTCTTGTTAGTAACACAGCTATGACTTTAACATTGTACAGTCCATCTGAAATAACTGGTACCTTCAATGGAACAAAACGCGGTGGTAATAATCCTAATCCTACTCTTGGTTCATCATCCGCAAATGCTATAACTTTAAACAATAGTGGTTTGGGTACAGAAGATTTTTTTCAAACGGGTTTAGATGCAATTTGGTATAAATTTACCAAGGAAACACCTTTTTATGACTATTGGCTTATATGGGCAACTGATATAGACAATACTTTAACATCTTACACAGCCGATATTGTGGTTGACGTATATGATGCCAATCTTAATACATTATACAATAATGGAATTCCTCAGACAAATATTGATGTAGGGACTGGCAATGTAACTATTCGAATCGAAAATACCGGTACTTATTATATTAAGGTAAGACCGTATGGTGATTATTCTTATAATAAGGGGAATTTCTTATTGTTTTTAAGTTAACAATAAGCTATGCAAATGGATTTACATCATCATATAGCAATAGCTAAAGTAAACCTCTCTGTCGTGTGGCTAAGCTTTTATCAGCCGAATCACATCACAATTCCAACCTTGAATTGCGGTCACACCCAAGTTTGACATAGGATCGCGTCAAGGCTTGGTGTACGATCGCGTCAAGGCTTGGTGTATGATCGCGTCAAGCCTTGGTGGATGATCGCGTCAAGGCTTGGTGTATGATCGTGTCAAGCCTTGGCGGATGATCGCGTCTGTGCTGGAATGTACCTTTAAAACCGACACACTTTTTAAATACTGTTCATAAAAACACAGAGAGGAAACCGAGGGAGGGAATGGAGTGAGGCATTTTCAAAAATGTCAAAAACAGGGGACGATACGCTGTTAATGGGTGAGAATACAGACAGTGCCGGATTAAACCGGAATTGTAATAAGGAACAAAACTCCCTTGTCATCTTCGGAGCGCAGTTTGATGTTGCCGTTTACTTCCTTTATCCGATCCCTTACAAGATTCAGGCCTATTCCCCTGCCGCCGTGAACGCTTTCTGTTTTTGCGGTACTGAATCCGGGCGCGAATATTGCCTTGTTCAGCGCTTCCCTGTTATCCTCGTCTCCTTTCTTTATCAGGCTGCTGCTCAGCGCTTTCTCCGCAATCTTTTTATAATCAAGACCCTGTCCGTCATCGCTTAGTTTTATATTGATTTTCTTGCCGCTTTCGTCCATCTTGATGGAAAGCCTGATAATGCCTGTTTCATTCTTGCCTTTGGATGTACGCATATCAGGCCGTTCTATTCCGTGCACCGCGGAATTGCGGATCAGCTGCATAAGTATTTCTTTTATTACGCGTCTTGGGCCGACATCGATTGCCTGCACATCTATATCATTGGCAATGAATTTAATCTGCTTTTCCATGTCTTCGGCGGCTTTAAGTGCGGTTTTGGTCAGGGATTCTACAAGCACTTTTACATTCTGCCGCTCTGATCCCGCTGCGCCGCCGCTTCTGGAATAAACCTGAAGCTTGTCAATAATATCCTTGAATCCTTCTTTTTCAACGGTGAGCTTTTCAATTTCCAGGGCCAGATCAAGCATTTCCGCGAAGGGAACGTCGCTTTCCATCTCACGCAGTCTTTTAATGTTTGATTCAAGATTATGCGCCTTATTGCCGAATATGTTCAGCCCAAGAATAACAGCATTTGATTTTATCGCATGGACGGACTGGTATGTTTTAACAAGCGCTTCATGCGTGGTTAAGGCATCGTTTTTTAATATCGAGGTTATAGTGTCAAACTCATATTCCATATCCTGCATAAAATCGCTGAATACGCCGGGTTCAACCTGAATAAGTTCGAACAGAGACTGCATTTCCTCCTGACGCCTTGCCTCTTCATCCGCGAGTCTTTGCTGCAGTTCAACTCTGGCTGTTATGTCATATACGGTTACCAGTATAAAAACTTCCCCGCGCCCGCGTTCTACGGTGGCAAATGCAAACTGGAACACTTTTTTATCTCCGGTATTCCTGTTTACATAATGAAGCTCATTCAGTGGATTTATTTCTTCCAGCATTTCCTGATCGTAGGATCGCTCAACGACCATATTAAAGTAATCCTTGATTGTGTTCAGCTCATTCTCGCTGACAGAATCCGCGATTACATCTGTAAAGTATTTTCCGTTTAACTTTGTGTCTACGAGCATTTCTTCAAGGTATCTCGAATAATGATCCTGAATAACATAGCTGCTGTCCATAAAAAACAAACCGATTTTCATGCTGTCTTTCATAACGGCTATTTCATCGCGTTCGGCAAGCTGCGTCATGTCATAAAGCGATATAAGAGCGCCGCCGCTTCCTCCGCGCATGCCGTATGAAGCCGCTTTAAAATAACGCTTTTGGCCGTTGAGCGTGAATTCCCAGTCTTCCGCGTAATTATCTTTTTCTTTAAGCATTTTTGCGGCGTATATTTTCAGGCTTTTTTCAGGAAACAAATCCAGAATCGGCCGCCCCTGAACCATAAGAGGTTCATTGGTGCTGCCAAGCTGGGACAGGGTTCTGCTGGCGTAGACTACTTCATTGTGTTCATTTATCATCGCTACAAAGTTTTCTGTAGTATCAAGAAGATCTTCAAATGACTGCTGGTTTAAAAGGGCCTTGTTCAGGTGTATTGTCGCGGCTCTTGTCAAAACAAGCATGAGAACTCCGGCAAATATGCAGATAACCCAGTTTAGCAATACTGTAACCAGCGGTATATTATACCCGCCGACAGGCACGCCCCTAATAATCAATATTCCGGTTAATACATTCTGAACAACAAAAAAAGCCATTGTTCTGTTAAAATGCGAATAAATACAGCTTATTGCGAAGAAAACAAGGCCTATAATCAAATAATGATCTGTATGCCAATTAAAGAATAAAACAAGACTTGTAAAAAATAATAATAAAAAAAACGGCATATTAAATGCCAGGTTTCCCCGGTCCGAGGTGCCCCGCAGGATAATAATAACAAAAACCAGAGCAATTACCATAACAGGCGCTACAAGTGCATAGTTGACCTGTATATCAGCCAAAAATGTTTCCAGCACAAATCCTGCGCAAATAAATATAAATACCGCAACAGAAGAAATACTCGCTATTCGCCTGGATTTTGTATTACCTGTCTTTTTCTTTGCCATGGACTGCCCTCCTTAAAGAGCCGAATTAGAACCCGGCAGGTAAGATAAACCTTCTGCCGCGACAATCTGAGCCGCGTGATGAACTACATTCAGATTGATATCGGTATCCAGAACATACTCATTGTCTATCTGAATACACATTTGATTGTCAGAATGAACAGAAATTTTCTTTCCTTGAGTAAAAAGACAATTTTTAGGCCGTTTGCCGTTAAGATATTTGCTCACTGACGCGAGCGTTCCAAGCGGATGCGATGCCCTGATTAGGGTTATATTCAATAGTCCGTCGTCGGGAACGGCTTCAGAAGCGCCTGTTTTCTTCCCCGCGTGATACGGGCCGTTTGCGATATGAATAAGGCTGTATTGCCCGGAATAATCCGAATCATCAATAGTAATTTTATAATCCCTGGCAGCTGATCTTTTATCGAAGGCTACAAAAAAATTACCTGTAAAAGACGGAATTATCGAAAACAAGAGATAGCTGCCTTTGTTTGACCTTGACTTAAGATCTTTTAAATTTCTTGATATGGCGGAATCCATTCCTATATAGCAGGAATTAAGCGCGTAATTTATTCCCCACTTGATTATATCAGTAGGAAGAGCTCTGCCTTGAACAAGAGATGGTATATCCTTGAAAGATTCAGCTTTATCTTCCCCGAAGATTTTTAAAAAGCTGTTGGATTCTCCGTACGGAATTAAAGCAAGTTGCGTATTGGGAAAATGAGCGGATGCGTTAAGGCAGTCAAAAAGCACTTCTTCTCCGCCGATTGCGTATATTCTTATAATTTCATCCGCGGCTGTTTTTTCCGCTTCATCGTTTATTATCCCTATCGCATTCCTGCGATACCTGGAGAATTGTACAGAGAAGTCAACTTTTTCCTGAGTCCTGAAATACTGCCCGATGCCGTCAAGGATATTATCCATTTTCCATTGCTGGTTGTAAAATGCTTTTGGATCAAACACAAAAACATGTTTCATAATAAACTCTCCTGTTTAAATATCAGGTTCAAGTTCAATCGCAACCATTAGATGAAAAATGTCATTATCAAATGCTTTATGCGGAATACATAGAATCCTTGTCTGTTTGCTGGGCCATGCAATTGAATGTTCTTTTCCCTTGATAATGGTAGGAATTGAAATAACTATCCTGTCTCCGTTAGGCACTTTTGGTTTAATGTTACCGGCAATGATGTTGTTAATTTCTCCGATGGCGTCAACCACATCGGCGTCAATTTCCGTATGGCCTTCGCCTGCAAGCAAATCGGTTAACTTAATCGCCAGATCGGTCTTCATGGAAACAATTACGGCCCCTTTAACCGCACCGGAAAGACCAATTACAGCGGATATATCCCATTCAAACCCCTTGTCCGGATCCAAAAAAAATGGATGCCTGGGAGATATATCCACACCGACAAACTCCTTAAATGTACTGACTGTTACGTCTACAAACGGTTCTACATAATCTTGCAATTCTATCAACATTTTCACATCCTGAATAAACGAAGTTTTGCCAATTTACTTTTAAATAAATCAAGTTTAATCGGCTTTGTGATATAATCAGTGGCTCCGTGTTTTAACGCTTCAATGACATTAAACTTGGCAGCCTCACTGGTTACCATGATAATGGGCAAATCCTTATATTGATCCATTGCTCTGACCTGTTTCAGAAAATCAATTCCTGACAACCTGGGCATATTCCAATCGAGGAGTACTAAATCAATTGTCTGTGTTTCCAACATCGATAACGCTTCTTCGCCATCTTTTGCTTCAATAAAGTTAATGGCGGTATCAACTCCGGAGAAAACACCTTTTACAGTATTTCTCATTATCCTGGAGTCATCGACTATCATTATTGTAATACCGGCAGGCATATTTTCTCCTTAAATACACAAATTAAAGAAAATACTCTCTACAATATGTATAACAATAATTGCAACAAATGGGAAGTGACTTATTCACTTTTTTAAAAATTTATTTTTAAATCCGGGAACTTGTCGGGCCTAGCTTAATTCGATAAGGAAAATGCGAAAAAACATCAATTTTTGAGTATTTTTAACTATAACAAACTCCAAAAGTAGCCTTAAAGCCGCAGAATATTAAAGTTATTTATTACAATATTTTACAAGTCCGGCAGACTCCTGGTGTCCTGTCTTATTCGATTTACAAAATAACAATATGCGTTAATTCCTTATTGCACAAGGAATTAACATGACTTCTATTCCGTCATTTATATAAGACAGAACACTAATGTTCCTGAAAACGTAAACCTTCGGTTTTATAGTTTTGGAAAAGCTTCAATTGTAAATTTCCAGCCGCCAGGAAACAGTTAAATCCCACTTTTCCGGAAAATCCGGCGAATCGGCTTTAATACTTAACCTTCCGTTTTTGAATCTGGCTGATGTATTTACCGAAAATCCCCATTTGTCAGGTTTATTAATAATTTTTGAATATTCTGCTTTTGTCTTGATTTGAAAAATAAACAGCGACCATGAAATCTCACAGCTTACAGAGGTTGAGTTCCAGAGCCATGTATCTTCAATTAGCGGGAAGAGTGACGGATTATTTATAGCGGACAATCCTTCTGCCGAACCTGATAATAATATACCAAACGGACTTTTTATCCCGATTTGCCGTAAAGATACACTCAATCCTATTGTTCCCGTAAAATTATCTCTTATTTTTGAATGGTTTACCGCGTTGCGTCCGGCTGAGAAAGATATTCGTGTAAAACGAATTAAATTATACCTGTTACTCGCTGAAACCGGGAAACGATAATAAAAACCTGTTGAACTACGGTTAAAACCTTCTCCGAATACAGGTCCGCGTAAAACAACATCCAGCCTTAAAAGAGAATTATATCTTCTTTTCCATTCTATCTTAACTGCGCTTCTGAACCCTTTTCCATGGCTCAATCCGTCTCTGTAAATAAAACGCTCTCCCGCTCCGTCTGCCGCAAATGATACTGAAAGCGGACGCTCTCTTGTGCTAAACGGCAGTAACGGCGTTACGGTGATACCAAAATTTACATAAATATCCTTTCCCCACGCGAATGTTTCAGAGAAGGCAAAATCCGAGCTGATTGAAAATAGCGGATTGGAAAAAAAAATACCGGCGGCGAAAAAACGGTACTCGCGTTCAGGCAGAGAAGGCGGATTTGAAAACCATGTACTGACTTCCGCCGGAGACAGTTCTTTTCCGGTATAAAACGCCTCCAAAAGCAAATTTGTGTTTTTATCAATTATTAAATCCATTCCGCCGGAAAAAGCTGGTGTCAACTCATCAATCTCCGTTTGCGCTGAAATAAAGCCCCTGATTTTCACACTATTTAAAAAGCCAATATAGGGGCTAGATAAATAAAGATACGCCTCATCCTCTTTTGTGCCGGATGACGTTGTTTTTACATCCGCGGCAATAACGCTGTGATTTTCCGCATAGGCGGGCGAGCGAATCCACGGATTTCTGGTTCTGGCGGGAAGTCCCCATTCATCAAGTACGCCGTACAAGAGACGCGAGCCTGTTTGTTTATGATATACACCGCCAGTAAAATTTGTAACATCTTTCTCGGGAACAGGAAAAAACTCATCCCACTGAAAAAAATCAACATCCAGACTGAGAGTGCGCCTGTCAAGAACCTGTGCGCGAAGAAGTAAACCAATTGGAAGAATATCCAGTTTAAATTCCGCTCGGTTTTGAAGAGGCCCTGTCCATTCAACAGAAGCGCTTTCATCCCAGGAACCGCTCAAAAGCAGGTTCCAGCCGAATAACGGTTCTTTCGCAGAAGCCTGTGCAAAACCGCAAAAAAGAACAACATAAAAAATAAATAAGTTTTTCATACCCTTATATGGGTTGAAAACACTGAAACGCATGACCGAAAAACAAAGTAAAATGAGTATTTTCTAAACCCGGTTAGTTTTGAAAAAGCCTTAAATTCAAAAAAATATGGTATATAATTTGTAAGGGAGTTATCGAACAACTCTAATATTTGTTTAAAAAACACGGTAATGGCTGAAAAGATAAAATATATGTGGTGGAAAAATAACATTGTTTATCAGATTTATCCGCGCAGTTTTCAGGATTCAGCTGAGACTGAATTTCCAAATGACGGCGTCGGAGATATTCCAGGAATCATTTCGCGGCTTGACAAGATAAAAGAGCTCGGCGCCGGTATTATCTGGCTTTCTCCTGTATATAAATCTCCCGATGCAGATAACGGCTACGATATCAGCGATTATTATTCAATCAATCCCAAATTCAGAACAATGGCCGATATGGAAATGCTTTTTTGCGAGGCAAATAAACGCGGAATAAAAATCATTATGGATCTTGTGATAAACCACACTTCCGATGAACACTTTTGGTTTCAGGAAAGCCGAAATCCCGAAAACCCTTACCGTGATTTTTATATCTGGCAGCCGGGAAAAACAGATAAACGCGGACGCAGAAAGCCTCCCAATAACTGGACAGGTTTTTTTATGGGAGACACTTGGGAGTATGATGAAAAAAGCGGTGAATATTATCTGCACCTTTTTGATAAAAAGCAGCCTGACCTAAATTATAAAAACCCAAAAGTTATTGAAGAGGTAAAAAACATACTTCGCTTCTGGCTTGACAAGGGAGCATCCGGTTTCCGCTGTGATGTAATTAATATTATTTATAAAACAAGCCTTGAAGACGGGAGAAAAAGTCTTTCTGTTCAGGGGCTCGAACATTATAAATCACAGGAAGGAAATCATGCTGTATTGCGCGAATTAAGGCGCGATGTGCTTGATAAATACGATTGCTTTACTGTCGGCGAAACGGTTTTTGTCGATCTTGAAGACGCGAGACTTTTATGCGGTGAAAGCCGCAAAGAACTTGATATGCTTTTCTTTTTTGATCATCTTGAAGTTGACAGGGTTATAGCCCGTTTTATTCCGAAAAGATTTTACGCGTGTAAACTGCTTGAAAAAATGACTAAATGGCAGCAAGGGCTTGACTGGAACGCCGTTTATCTTGAAAACCACGATCAGACAAGAATTGTGTCACATTTCGGCGCTGCGGAAAAAGACCGCGCATCCGATGGAAAACCAGGAATACTGTGGCAGCGAAGCGCGAAAATGCTTGCTTTATTTCAGCTAACGCTCCGCGGAACTCTCTTTATTTATCAGGGGCAGGAAATAGGCATGACCAATTTCGATTTTAACAGCATTGATGAACTTGATGATGTGGAAAGCCATGGTTTAAACAAGTTAATGAAGAAGTTTCTCATTCCCGCGTTCCTCCGCTGGAAATGGATTAAAGCCTCTTCCAGAGACAACGCGCGCACTCCAATGCAATGGGATGACGGTGACAATGCCGGTTTCAGTAAAGGAAAACCCTGGCTTGGCGTTAACCGCAATTATAAATATATAAACCGCGCTTTGCAAAAAAAGATCCTGATTCCGTTTTAAATTTTTATAAAAAACTAATCGCCCTTCGCAAAGAAGACCGCTGTCTAGTTTACGGTGAGTTTTTTCCCGTTTACACCGATAAAAAAATCATGATATATCAGCGCAAGCTTAATAACACTGTATTCACAATCGCTCTTAATTTTTCATTTTCAAAAGTTAAAGTGCCAAAAAAGCATGCGCATCTTTTAAAAGGCGTTCATATTATTTCCGCTTCGGGAGAAAAAAGCGATAGCTGCCTGCTTCCATGGGATGGAGTTCTTGTAACATGAAAACAGTATATTTTGATAAAACATATGGATTAAGGAGAAATTAACATGATAAAGAAAATGCCGACACATTGCGGAGATGATACATGTTCATCATGTGTTATTGCTGGGGATTTTATTTTTCTGGCTCATCACGCTGGTCATAATTACGAAAATGCCAATGATATTGTTGGTCAGGTTCGGGCAACATTCGAAAATTTAAAACGTACTTTATCAACTGTAAACGCCGCGTTGGATGATATTGTTGAAATAAAATTTTACTTAAAGAATAAGGATGATTTTCGTAAAGGAGCGGATGTATTCAGGGAATATTTTACAAATGGCGCTCCTGCAAGAATGACAATATTTACTGATTTTCTTGATGATAATTGTTTATGCATGATGGACGGAATTGCATACAAACAAAGAAGTATAATTATTTAAAATAAAAATATACGGAGATTATCCCTCTTCCTTCGCAAGTTCCCCTCTCCCGCGTAAATCACTGAGTATCTGAGCGTGAAATTGCGCGTCAATTTTAAACTTCATCCGGTAAATAATGTAGCTTACAATTATGCACAGCATCGGAAGAATCAACATCGCGGCTTTCATAAGGAGTATGCCTTCAGACGCGATGTCGGCGGCTTCGCTTGCGGTATTAATACCGGAAATAATTACAACCGCGCCGCCCATTTTATTAATCAATGGTTGGATAGAAAAGGAAATACTGTCGTTTCGCTTGCCGAGTTTCCAGTGCCCGTAATCAACTGAGTCTGCAAGGAACATCAGCATTAAAAGCTGAATAAACGACTGCCCGAAAAAAATAAGAACACCGGCTATGCCGATAAAGATCATCGTAGTAACAGGATCGGTAAAAAATATAATATAGCCTGTAACAATCGAAACGATGGCACCGGTGTAGAGAGTTTTCCGGTTAAATTTTTTACTGAACAGAGGAAAAACCGAGAGAGCTGTCAGCTGCGATATTCCAAGAATGGCGGCAAAGGCTGAGTACATTCCTTCATCTCCGTACACATATTTAAAAAAATAAACTCCGAAGGATGTGGTTGTCATATAGCCGATCATGAACAGCGACATTGAAATCGCGGTAATAAAAAGCTGATCGTTTTTATAAATAATACTGAACAGCTCCCGAATGGGAGTACCCTGTTTTTTGTTTATGATAACGCCTGTTTCTTTTACTCCGAAGATTGTAACGCAAAGTCCCATTGCCATAAATACTGAAATCAAGATAGAGAAAATAAAAAAACCTGTCTGAGGAGAGCCGAATTTTTCCCCCAATAATCCTGTCAGCGGCAATATCGCGACAACTACGAAGAAGAGACCGATGTTCGCGAAGATACGGGCAAGGGCTCCGATCTTTTCGCGCTCTTTCTGATTAACGCTTAAAACGGGAAGCATTGACCAATAGGAAATATCGTGGAGCGTATAACTTATGCCCCACATAAAATAGAAGATCGCAAATGCGACAATAAACGTGCTGCCCTGAAGGTTGAAACCGGAAAAAAGAAGAATTGTAAATACAGGAGAGAGAACCGCGCCCGCTGTCAGCCACGGTTTAAATTTTCCCCAGCGCGTGTTTGTATTGTCAACAATAAATCCCATAAGGGGATCGGTCAGGGCGTCGAATATACGCGCGATAAAAATAATTCCCGTTATCCACCACATTGTGCTGTCGGGAAGATCCAGAACTTCAGTAAGATATACAATTAAAAACATGCTGACGATGGCGTAAACCATGTCTCTGCCAATAGTTCCCAGAGAGAAAGTTATCCTGTTACGGATAGAGGCGTTTACCATGCGGAATTATAGCACAGATTAATACCTGTTATCAAACACCCGAGTTGATTTCTTCTCGCTGCGCGGCAGTTCGCCCATGCCGACTGCTTTCGCTTTGGGAATAAGACCTATTCTCTGTTTAAACTCATGTTCGACTGTTTTTTCTAGCGCGGACGCGTGAGCGTCCAAATCAAGTTTTGTTTCAAAGTAAAGAGTGAGTATGTCTTTGCCGTTCAGATGATCGATCATGATTTGATACTCGCTAGAAACGCCGTCAATTGCGGCAAGAAGTTCGTCTACTCTGCTTGGATAAATAATCGCGCCGCGAACCTTGACCATGTCGTCAGAGCGCCCGATGATTCTGTCGATCCTTGGATACTCGCGCCCGCATGCGCACTTGCCGGGTATCGCTCTTGTAAGGTCATGTGTCCTGTAACGGATCAAAGGCGCGCCTTCTTTTTGCAGCGTTGTAATTACAATTTCGCCTGTTTCGCCTTCAGGTACAAGCTTGCCGGTCTTTGGATCTATGATTTCGTAATAAAGGTAATCAGTCCACATGTGCATTCCGCTGTTGTGAATGCAGTCGATGCCGATACCAGGTCCGTAAATTTCAGTCAGCCCGTAAATGTCATACAGCTCAACGCCGAGTTCTCCTGCTATGCGCTGACGCATCTTGTCTCCCCATCTTTCAGAGCCTATGACGCCTTTTCTCAAATGAATCTTGTCCCGCACTCCCCTCTTTTCAATTTCTTCGGCAAGTAAAAGCGCGTAAGAAGATGTCGCACATATAACTGTCGATTTTAAATCGATCATCATTTTGATTTGTTTGTCTGTGTTTCCGGGTCCCATCGGAATCGCGAACGCTCCAAGCAATTCAGCTCCCGCCTGAAATCCTATGCCTGCCGTCCATAAACCGTAGCCCGGCGTTATATGAATGCGATCGAGATTATTACAGCCTGCAGTTTCATAACACCGCCTGAACATGATAGCCCAGTCTTGTACATCTTTTTTTGTGTAGGGAATAATCACCGGCGTACCTGTAGTCCCTGATGATGAATGAACGCGCACGATCTCTTCATCGGGAACAGCCTGAAGCCCAAGCGGGTAAGAATGGCGGAGATCTTCCTTATCGGTAAAAGGCAGTTTTACAAAATCATCAATGGATTTAATATCATTAATATTTATACCGGAAAAATGTTTATTATAAAAAACGCTTTTCATCGCATGATGAATTGATTTCTTTATTTTGTCCAAAGTATTCATTTGCATGTTTTTCTTCCCATCTGAAAAGCGTTTAAGTTCATTTCCAATATACGCTGCGGAAGATTTTCTTTCAATACATCTTCAAGCGTATGCGCGTCAAAAGGGAATATTCCGCTTTGCACCGCCATTCCCAAAAGAAAAACATTTAATGTTTTAGTATTTAATCCGCTGTCAAGACAGTCCGCGGTTATTAACCTGTTAACTTTTGATTTAAGATAGTCCATAAAAACTACCGCTTCATACGCCGGATTTACAGGGTTACCGCACATTATAACAGCGCCGTCTTTATTTAAATAATGAAGCTGCCGCACAGCTTCAGCACATTCAAACGCGATAAGCGCGTCCGCTTTTCCCAATGGAATAAGCGGGGAGATAATATTTTCTCCTATACGGACATGACCGAATACCGATCCGCCGCGCTGAGCCATGCCGATTGTTTCTGTAGTGCGCACATTAAAACCTTTTTTCATTGCCGCCGCCGCAATTAACTTTGACGCCAGCACAGTTCCCTGCCCTCCGACTCCGGCAATTATCAAATTAAATAACATGTATCGCTCCCACAGGACACAGATCAATACACAAGCCGCATCCTGTACAAAGCGGAGAATTGATTACAGCTTTTCCGTCCGCAAGACTCATGGCAGGGCAGCCAAGTTTTCTGACGCATGCGGTGCATCCTGTGCATTTATCCGCTTTTATTTCAGCTTTCTCTGATCTTTGGTCACCGGCGGCTGATCCCTTTATATTAACGCATGGCGCTTCAAATAAAAGCACCCGCACTCCTTTCATTTCCATTAAACTACGGACCGCTTCCATTGATTCTTTCTGATCAAAGGGATTTACTTTTACAATTGCCGAAACGCCGATAGCTGCCACAATTTTTTCGATGCTGATTTTATCCGGTCTGGTGTTCATCATTGTAATGCCCATTCCCGGATGCGGCTGGTTGCCTGTCATTGCGGTTGTCGAGTTATCAAGAATAACAACGATAATATCGCTCTGGTTGTAAACAGCGTTTATTATTCCTGTAATGCCTGAATGGAAAAAAGTAGAATCCCCGATAAAAGCGAAATGCGCAGTGTCAGGTTCAATACGCTGCAGTCCCTGCGCGACAGTGATGCCGGCGCCCATACATAAACATGTGTCTACCATATTGAGCGGTTCAGCGTTTCCAAGCGTATAACAGCCGATGTCGCCGGAAAAAACCGCGCGTTTTCCATTTGCACGCTGCATTTGCTGCGACGCTTCCTTAACCGCGAAGAAAGATGCGCGGTGCGGACATCCCGCGCACAGCACAGGAGGACGGACAGGAAGAGATGGGAGTGTAGAATGAGAAGTCAGGAATGAAGAATCAGGTGGACTGGTTGTTATTGATTCAGAATTATCAAAGAAAACCTTAATCGCTTTCATAACAGTATCCGGAGAGTTTTCTCCGGCGATTTGAATGTGACCGCTTCCTTTGCCGAATATCTTTACATTAAGATGATGAACTCCGCAAAGGCGAAGGAGTTCGCTCTCAATTACAGGATCAAGTTCTTCGATAACAAGTACCTCATCAAGTTCTTGTAAAAATCTAAGCGCGAGTTTTTCCGGGAAAGGATATGTAGATATTTTCAGAAGTTTGCATTTTATATTTTCTCTGATTTCTTCACATGATGCTTTAGTATATAACGCTTCAAGCGTATAGGCGTAACTGACTCCTCCGGATACAATCCCCTTGCTGACTGGCTCAGGGGTGATGTTTATAACAGAATTATATCTGTAATCAGAAAACTCTTCGCTCATCGCTTTAAGGTTTTCTATCATTTTAAATTTATTAGCGTATGCAAGGCGCGGGAAAATTACCCAGCCGGGATCTTTTATAAATCCGCCGGGTTTAATTTTCGGAAGATTATCAAGGATTTCAACGGAAGCGCAGCTGTGGCAGACGCGCGTTGTTGGACGGAACAACACAGGAGAGCCGTACTTTTCCGAATGAGCGAACGCGTCCGCAATCATTGTGTACGCTTCTTCCGGCGTGGACGGATCGAACAGCGCGACTTTCGCGTGTTTTGAAAAATAGCGGGTATCCTGCTCTGTCTGGGAAGAAATCGGTCCCGGATCGTCAGCAACAACTATTACCATTCCGCCTTTCACGCCAAGATACGCAAGACTCATCAGCGGATCGGATGCAACGTTAAGGCCGACCTGTTTCATCGTTACCATAACGCGCGCGCCGGCGAACGCGGCGCCGACCGCGGCCTCAAGCGCCGCTTTTTCATTAACAGACCACTCAACATATATACTGCCGTCATTGTGCTTTGCCACTGTTTCAAGCACTTCCGTAGAAGGAGTGCCGGGGTAACCTGTGACAAAACTTACACCTGAGCGAATCGCGCCAAGGGCAATTGCTTCATTGCCCATTAAAAGGCGTTTCATTCATTTGAATCCTTTGCTTTTTTTGAATTAATTATTTTTAGAATAACAACAAGAACCGCTCCAAGGGCGGCAAGAATGCCGAGTATCATAAACTTTGTGATCTGATTTTCAATTTGATTTACAATGACAGGGAATAAAAGCGCCGAAAGCATAAACCCGATCATTACGGCACCGTAGTTGGAGCCGATGTTTTTTATTCCGAAATTTTCCGATGTCAGAACCGGATAAAGCCCTGAATACCCGCCGTAACAAAACGCGACAAAGGCGATTATTACGATCAGCGGAATACCCTGGGCAAAGCATAGCCCAAATGCGCCCAGCGCTGTTACCGACAAAATGATGATGTCAGCGCCTTCCCTTCCAATCTTGTCAGAAAGAAGCGGCGCGCCAAGCCTGCCGAGCGCGTTCGCGATGCCTACAAACATAACAAGGTATGTCGCAAATGATTCCATTCCCCTGCTGTCAGCCAGATCTTTAAGATCCGGATTGATGATAAAGAAAACTGATGTGCCGAACATCAATGACAGCGCAATTAAATAAAAGCGCGGCGTCTTTATCATTTCAAGTGTTGTGTACTGCCTTCCTTTAAGAGCGGCAGGAGCGGAGTTTGGAATTTGTTCGGGTGTTTTTATAAAACTGAATAATAAAAGCACAGCAGCCGCGAAGACGCCCGCTAAAATAAAGAAGGTATAGTTAATATTGGATTTAAAAATATTATTAAGCATTGTAACAAGCGGAGCGAAAATCACGGTAGAAAGCCCGAACGCGCAGACTGATATGCCTGTCGCGAATCCTCTGTTCTTGGGAAACCATTTCTGCGCGGCGGTAATAATTGAGTTATACGCAACTCCCACGCCAAAACCGCCAATCACGCCGTAAAACAGGTATATAAGGAATACAGGTGCAGTATTCTGGGGAATAAGCGCGGTAAAGAACATTCCCAGCGCGACCATAATCCCGCCTGCTAAAACTAAAACACGGACGCTGTATTTACTTTGGGCTTTTCCTCCCGCGAGTATCCCAATAACAAAAAAACAGAGCATGAACGAAGCTGTAAGCCCGACATCAGGAGGAGCCCAGCCGTAATACGCGCTGACAGGATTTTTAAAAACGCTCCAGACATAAATAATTCCGAGAAAAAGCTGAAGACACGCTCCGGCGGACAGTACCTTTAAACCTTGTTTGTTTTCTGTAATTGCAGACATATAAACTCCCCTGATTAATAATATATAAAAAATAAAAAAGAATGGCTATATAGAGTTTGTCTATAATGTGAACACCTTATAGACAAACTACCTTAAAAACAGCTATACAAATCAGGTGAATAAAAATTTTATCCTTGTTCCGCCCTGTTCATTTCATCAATATTGTCAAGGAAAGCTTTTTCAAGATCGGATAATGTACCAGTTATCGCGGCTTTTCTGTCTTCATTATATTGACTAAGGCGCTCTGTCAGATTAATGACCGGAGCTGCCTTGATAATCACTTTTCGCGGAAAGATGCTTACCCTATTCGCGTAAGCGCCGCCCATTGTGCGGTTGGCAAAATCATGGAGGTTTTGAATAAATTCAATTTTTGTATGAAGAGCGTCATTTTCAGCCGGCAGGTGTCCGCGGAAGTACCAGCAAAGGTCTGCAAGTTCCTGATGCCGTGAAATATACCATGCTTCTCCCGCTTTTAGATCCATAACGCTGCGCTTGATTTGCGTCATGCTATTCAGAGTGTCTTTATATACGCCGGGCAGATAAATCCGATCCCAGCAAATTTGGCGCACCCTGTGCTGCCGTGTGAAAAAATCACCTTCTTTTTTTAAACCCAGTTTTCGCTCGGCTGTTTCCAGCGCGGTATTGGCGATTATCTCCATGCGGTCTTCTGCTGAAAGCGAAGGGGCATTTTTTATACCGTAGCGTTCTTCGTTTATTTCAAGTATATGATCTCTGCATTTGCGGATTCTTTCTTCAAAAGGAAGTTTTCTTTCTTCCCTGCGGGAATATCCGCAGAATCTTTCAACATACCTTAAAAGTATTTCAACGGTTAATTTTCCCCATGAACCAAAACGGTAATGAATTGACAGCGGAAGAATTTCTACAGGGCAGTTTGTGTTCTTTTTTTCAAGATGCTGGACGGCGTTAAAACCAATTCTGATGACTCCGGGTTCAAGGCGCGGAACAGAATCAGTTGAATAAGAAACCTGTCCTTCCGGCGCAATTGCTACAGGAAACGGGCCGTCAGAAATTGCTTTGTATATTCCGGTCATTCCCTTGGAATCCATTTTTGAATGATAAATCGGCAATGCTCCGACATTTGGCATAACATAACGTGCTACCCAGCCGCCCCATCGAACCACATCATAGCCATAAACAAATATCGCATGAGGCCAATGTACAAAATGTACACCATGTTTTGCTGCGCATCTTTTTAGATGAAAAAGAAAGAACCATGCCAATAACTGCGGTTCTCCCCCATTTGGATGCCTGAAGGCGATTATACATCTGCTTTTTCCGGATAATGCCCTGTCAAAAGCTTCAAAGAGAGTCCTTTCCTTATGAAGAACAGCTTTAGATACGCCGTAAAATAAAAAAAGATAAAGTCTTGCAGTCATTTTTAGCAGGAAAAGAACAAACTTGGATATTCGCGGCTCGGGAAGTTTGATATCAGGCGAGACCTTCATCACCGGAGTTTTATAAGGTTTGTACATAAGCTTGTAAAAGATATTATAACAAAAATCCAGAATGGTATCAACGCTTCGAGCCGTGACCGCAGGTTGTTTTCTGCCTAAACTGAAAACATGCCATATTTGCGATTAAATATTGTTCTTGTATTTTTATTTAAATACCGCGGTGATTGCATAATATATCATCATTGAACCTATAATAAGCTTGGCTCCTGTACCTAAAATGAAAGCAAGAAATGCGCCGAACGCTACCTTTAACGGATTGGTTTTTTCAGCTGCCGGAGTCTGCGGTTCTTCATTTTTTTCTGTCTGCTCATTAGCGGCGGCTTTGATTCTTTCTTTTCTTGCAAGAAGCCGGTTATTAAGCACTTCTCCTGCTAGTGCGCCCAGAAACGGTCCAAGTAAAATTCCTAACGGAGCAAAAAATATTACTCCAACAATAAGCCCCAGAACCGATCCGATTACAGCCTTTCGGGAACCGCCGAATTTTTTGGTCATCCATGCTGGCAGCAAATTATCAATTACCATCATTGCTATTGTGACAGCACCCCATATCAGCAGGAAAACAATGCTGTATTCTCCGTATCCGCTCCATTGAATCAGTAATAATCCAATAAAGCTTAAAGGAGGACCCGGTAATACAGGAATAACCGAACCCAGAAATCCGGTTAATAGAAACAGGAAAGCAATTACAACAAGAACAATTTCCATGTATTACCGCCTTAAATTATACAGGGTTCATTTAATTCTATTTAAAATACATTTCAGCTTTTTCCATATTTTCAATTATGGGAACGCTGAAAGGACAGCGGCTTTCACAGTTTCCGCATTTTGTACATTCGCTTCCCTTATGCACGAGACTTTTAACTTTAAAGCATAACCCGCAATTTCTGATTCAAAAACATTATTGTAATCATCATCGGTATCTATAAAAACAGCATCCCGAATTCAATATGCCCTCCGCATATGCGCAGATGTTCTTCAAAAAAACGCTTAACTGTGGGCAAGTCGCGGCTTATATCATACTGCTGTCCAATATTTGTTGAGCCGATATGTCCCTGTATTAATACATCCTTACGGCGCGATCCCAATGCCCTGGAAATATTTTCGCGGACTTCTTTTCCGGGCATAAACACATCAAAAATATTAATGCCATGATCAAGTGCTGCATCAACTACATCTTTAACCTGCTCATAAGATTTACCGTCCAAATGTTCGCTGCCTAACCCGATAATACCTGCTTTCTTTCCTGTTTTTCCGATATCGCGGTAAATCATATAATTATCTTAGCAGAAAAAAAGTTTTTTTGATATACTGTTTAAAAGAGTAATACTTGTTTTAATTGTGTCTTTAATGTAAAGGAAAATATGGAGTTTATATGAGCAAATTTATTAAACCCGGCAATTATAAATCCGCACTGCCAATATATGAAACGCAGACTGCTATTGGAATTATTAAGCGGCTGTTCGAGGATAATTTATCAAAAACACTCAACTTAAAGCGTGTATCTGCGCCGTTGTTCGTAGAGCCGCAAAGCGGTCTGAACGACGATTTGAACGGTATTGAACGAGCTGTTGAATTTGAAATAAAAGAAACCGGAACAAATGCTGTGATAGTTCATTCGCTTGCAAAGTGGAAACGCATGGCGCTTTATAATTACGGTTTCCCGGCCGGTGAAGGACTTTATACCGATATGAACGCAATACGCCGCGATGAGGAGATGGATAATCTGCATTCAATATATGTAGATCAATGGGATTGGGAAAAAGTAATCGACAAGGCGTCGCGCAATGAAACTCTGCTAAAAACAACTGTTACTGCGATTGTTAACTCAATTTGCGATACAGCAGAAAAAATCAACGAACTATATCCCGCACTGACTGTTAATCTTTCGCGTAATGTGAAATTCATAACATCGCAGCAGCTTGAGGATATGTATCCGGAAATGTCATGCAAAGAAAGAGAGAATGCCTATGTTAAAGAACACAGGACAGTGTTCATAATGCAAATCGGCGATGTTTTAAAATCCGGCGTCAAACATGACGGACGCGCTCCTGATTATGATGATTGGACATTGAACGGCGACATCATGTTTTGGAATGATATACTGGAGTGCGCATTTGAAATTTCTTCAATGGGTATCCGTGTTGACGAAGAATCGCTTAATTCCCAATTGAAAAAAGCGGACTGCGATAAAAGGCGCGGTTATCCGTTCCATAAAATGCTGCTTGAAGGAAAACTTCCGCTTACAATGGGAGGCGGTATCGGGCAGTCGAGATTATGCATGCTCCTGCTTAAAAAAGCGCATATAGGAGAAGTACAGGTTTCAATTTGGGATGAAGAAACGATGGCAAACAGCAAGGCCGCGGGGATAACCTTATTATAAATTCTTTCATTACAATCACCATCTTTCGTGCTGTTTATCAATTTTTATATTATTAATATCAATAAAAATATCAATTGCTTTCTTCCATGCCCTGATTGTTACAAGATCGAATGCCATCAATGTATCGTCAAGATCAAAAAGAACAAGATCGGTTTTCATAGACAAATTCAGTATCTTTTCATATTTACTTGCTTACAACCGTACAGTTGCGTCCGTTATTTTTCGCGGCGTAAAGCGCTTTGTCAGCCAGATTGTATAAATCTTTAATGTCATGCGAAATACCGCATTCTGCTACGTGTATTCCGATGCTGATTGTAACACAAGGCACTACAGAAGATTTTTCGTGAGGTATATTTAAATCCCTTATTAATTGGTTCAAATATAAGCCTATGTTTTCAGCGTCTGTAGAATCTTTATTATGCCATAACAGGGCAAACTCTTCCCCGCCTACTCTAGCCGCATAAATGCCTTTGTCTTTTTTTAAGCCATTCAGTGCTTTTCCGATTCTACGCAGACATTCATCGCCCTGAGGATGTCCGTAATGATCATTGTAATTTTTAAAACAATCAATATCCAAAAGAGCGACATAAAGAAATCTGTCCGATTGCCGGTGATTGGTAAGAAATCTGTTAAAAGTGCTCATGAAATCCCTGCGGTTTTTTAACTGTGTTAATTCGTCAATTGTATTTTCGTCTTTTAATTTTTTTGCTTTTGATATCATTGTTAACCGGTTCATAATGATTTGCCAGCCGAAAATCAGACTTAAAGCACCGGCAAAAAAAGCATTCTGAATATCATAATTCCATACCGAAGGTACTTTAACAGTGATAATTGCTGTTATATAAAATGCTAAAGTAATAAGGATTAAACATAAATATAACACAGAAGAAATATTAAAAAGAAATAAAACACATATTATGATTCCAATAAATGATCCGGCAATTTTTTCCGGTTCAGCCCACACAGCCAGAAATAAACCAAAAAACATTACATTCGCGTAATAAGCAAGTATCAATGCCATAAGAAATCCTTTACTAATATGTTTTTCATTTTGAATCTGCCGGTCTTGGTAGCAAGCAACAAGAAATAATAAAAAAGCGGCAAAAGCCGAACTAACATAATAACTTGCTTTAACGAAGTTTTTTTCAATGATAACAGGGAAAATGGAAAAAAAGATCGCCAATGCAAAAAAAACCAAATTTGCCCAGCGTAAAGCTGCGATATTATTAATGAACGCTGTTTTTATACATGATTTATATTCATCCCGGCCAAGTCCGTAATAACGCCAAAAATTGAAAAAATTTAACATATATGTGAATTATCGCGTATTTCCATCATTAATATCAATAATCTTATTAATATTAATCGCGCTAAAGTGATCATTTTCGATCATATCAATTACTATTTCAGCAATTTTTGGATCAAATTGTTTTCCCTTACCGTTTTTGAACTCCTCAGCTATTACCTCTTTTGGAAGCCCTTTACGGTAAGAACGATTGGACGACATTGCGTCATAAGTGTCGGCTGCCGCAATAATACGCCCCTCCAGTGAAATTTTCTCGCCGATAATACCGCGATTATAACCGTTGCCGTCCCATCGTTCGTGATGCTCAGCGGCTCCAGCAGTAAGATTATTGATCGTAGTGATATCTTTTAAAATTTCCTGTCCGATGTTGGGATGATGCTTCATGGCGTTATATTCATCCTCGGTAAGTTTTTCCGGCTTGTTGATGATTTCATTTGGAATTCCAATTTTGCCTACATCATGTAAAAGTCCAACATAATAAAGATTCTCGATAAAATTTTTATCCATACCCAGACGTCTTGCGATTTCAACGGAATATGCTGCTGTACGCACCGAGTGTCCGCTTGTATAGGAATCTTTCGCGTCTATCGCGTTTGCGATGGCACTTAAAGCCTGCGAAATGATAGCGCGGTATTCACGCTGCTTTTCACGATCCTTGCGGCTCTTAATCCTTACAATGGCAGCTAACAGCAGGGCGATTAAAAACAACGCTGTCAACGCAATGGCCAGCCATACAATAAAATATTCAAACCATTTTAACTCTTTAAAAAAACCTACTTCAATAAAATTGCCGGTATTTCCGGACATATCTTCTGTCCAGATCTGCAGTGTATAATTTCCACCCCTAAGGTTTGTGTATGACAGGTAATAACCGAGCGCTTCGGTTTTTGATACAGACCGCGCCTCACTGTCCTGTCCAATTAGTATATAACGCAGCATTGCGTTATCTAAAAATCCGAAGGATAAATAAGACAGTTCTATGGTTAGGCGATCGGTACCGCGCGGCATTAAAATTTTTTCCGAGAAATTTAAGTATTCCGTACCGTCCACATCAATTCTGGCTATACCGGCAAAAGGAATAAATGAAGTGTTTCCGGCTTCAAAATCGTATACATTTACGCCGCTTTCGCAGCATATAAAAAGACTGCCGAATTCGTTGATTAAATTCCATGCATTGGAATTTATCGAAGATGTAAGACCGGAAGACTTGCCCGCGGAAATAAGCTCGAAAGGAAGATCCGGATCAAGCAGCGCGTCAGCGTCTGTGCGCATAACATTTGAGCTGGTCAGTAAAATAAGTTCGTTATTATGCTGCATGATGTCAAGAAAGGTATACGGAGGAATTTTATTAATTACTCGCACATTTTTATTTTCATCAATATAGCATAAACCGCGTGAGGATGACACCCAAACACCGTTTGTTTTCTTGTTTACAAACATCCGTAAAATTACTCCGCCAGTCAGACCGTCCGATTCATTATATTGCTTTGTGCCATCCTTGCTTACGGCATAAATACCGCTGCCGTCAGTGCCGATATACAGCGTTCCATCCGGAGTGCAGACAAGAGATAACACAGTAATTTGCGGAAGTTCTATTGGTATAACGGTATTAAAAGCTTCAGCGGCTGTTATAACGGTGTCATTTTTTATAAAGCTTACACCCGTGGCTGTACCGATCACAACAACACCGTTGGGAAGTTCTGTCCAACAACGCGCTCTGTCAGATGCAAGCCCGTCAAGCTGCCGCCATATTCTGTATTCATGCCGCTCTGGATTGTAACGTATCGCTCCTGCAAATGTGCAAATCCAGATATAATCATTACTGTCGCGGAAAATACCGCGTACGCGGGCGGTGATCAGCGTTGTAAAATCAGTTAGAGAGGGTTTTTCGTCTTCGTCCAGAATGAAAAGCCCGTTATCGCCTCCGATAAAAGTTTTACCATTGTCAATCAAAACAGCATTTACAGCACCTGTCTCAAATTGATCCAGACTGTTCAGACTGGAAAATGCGCTCAAGGTAAGCTTCACAATCCCGCCCTGGGTACCGGTAATCCAATAACCGTTTTGGTAATCTTCGTATATGTCGGAATAAAATCCAACACTGTTTGGATTGCCGGCATGATTGAAATTCTCTGCTGTATCCAAAAAGCCAATTCCTCTTTCTGAAGATATCCAAATATAATTATTAGAATCCTCATATAAAGACGAAACATTCAAAAGTTGTGTTTGCTTGATCTTGGGAGAAGAAAAAACTCCGCTTTCGCTTAACTCCGTAATTATTACAGTTCCGTCCTGCGTACCTGCTATAATTCGGTTTTCAGAAACACATTTTACAGCTCTTATTCCCCTGCCGTATTGATATTGTACTATCCTGCCGTCGCTTGTATAGGCGAAAAGCTCGCCGCTGTTGAAAACCAAAAATAGATTGTTTTGTGCGTCACAGGAAATGGACACGACAAACGGATGAATTGCGGTATCCAGGGTCACCATCACGATGTTATTATCGCCGTCAATATAAAAAAGCCCGTCGGGCGTACCGCAATAGATTCTGCCGTCTGGTGCCTGTACAATGCTGCGGATTGTGTTTGACGGTATACCCATTGTATTATCATATACAGTAAAGCTTCCGTTTTTATAAGAAGCAAGTCCCTTGTCGTTTGTACCGATCCAGAGCGTTCCGTCTCTATCCTCGCACAGCGTACGCACATTGGAACTGTTGAAACCGTTAGGTGACAAAGCATCCCATATTTTGTATTGTTTCCCGTCGTATCGTACAAGCCCGCTGTACCCTCCGAACCACATATAACCGTCCTTTGTCTGAAGGACAGCGTTCGCTTCGTCAATGGGAAAATTGTTTATGCCGGTGTTATAAAAGGTAACGGCATAATTGGACAGAAAGCGCCTGGAAAGTTCATTGTTTCCTGATCTGTTGTCATCCTGAGCGGCGGAAGAAACCGCAGGATAAATTATAAGAAGCAGTGCAAAAACCAGTATTATAAAACTTTTCACAAAGAACCATTCCTTATAATTAATATTCAAGAAAAAGACTAATAATGATTTTTCTAAAAGAAATTAGTATAAACAATTCTAAGGCATCATTATGGCATCGTCAAGAAATTAATTGACAGATATTAGCCGCTGCATTAATCTCAAATGATTATGGTTAATCTTTGCGAATTTACAGTTCATACCAACACTCAGACTGATTGGTTAAATATTACCAGCCAGGTTCAAAAAGCAGTTGCCGCTTCCGGTGTTAACGAAGGAATATGCGTAGTCTTTACTCCGCATACCACCGCGGCCGTTACAATAAATGAAAATGCTGATCCGGATGTTCCGCGGGACGTAAATCTATCGTTAAGTCTAATCTCCCCTGATCGCCGCGAATTTCATCATAATGAAGGCAATTCTGCTGCTCATACAAAATCAAGCATATTCGGAGCATCACTCACATTAATTATTACAGACGGCAAGCTGTTATTGGGAACATGGCAGGGCATTTGGTTTACAGAATTTGACGGTCCTCGAAAAAGAAAAGTTCATGTGCGTATAATGGGCTGATATAAATTGCCTAATAAATGATTAGTATGATATAATGGCATACTCAGGGTTTATGTCATGACAGATAGAAATTTTTTTTCAATACCTATCACCAAAAAACGCCAGACATCCATGAGGCACAGACTGATTATATTTTCATCGATTCTGTTTCTTTTTATTCTGATACTTGGAAGTACAGCCTTTATACTTTTAATGTATCAGATTGTACACAACAATTCAAGAAATGAACTGATAAAAACCCTGGAAGTTGAACGGCTCAGGCTGGAAGTCTTTATAAATGGAAAAATTGCAATTGTGCTTAAAATGGCCGACTCTCCTTTGGTTAAACGATATTTTTCAGATCCTGACGATCCGGTAATACAGCAATTGGCATTTGAAGAAATAGGGGCATATAACCGCGCATTGCTTGAAAAATCCATGTTTTGGATAAACGATAAAGATAAAATATTTTATTCTACCGACTTTGAGCCTTATATTATAGATCCGCAAAGTCAGGAAAATTACTGGTACGATTTAACCCTTTATGAAACAGAAGTCTATAATATTAACATAAATTATAATCCGGATTTGGAAGCGACAAATCTATGGATTAACGCTCCTGTTTTTAACAGTTGGAACGTACCTATAGGGATTGTGGGAGCCGGAATAGATTTAACATATTTTATCAGCAGCATTTTTCTGGACTATACCGGCACTGCGGATTTATTTTTATTTAACGACTCAGGTGAAATTACCGGAGCGCGTAATATAAATCTTGTTAAGGAAAAAACCAGTTTAGGACATGTAACCGGCAATCAAACCGCATTGGACATCATGCATCATGCAAATGATTTAATAAGCGGCGAAGTAATATTATTTGATATAAAAGATACAAGCGGAATAGCGGCACTCGGGATAATTGACGCTCTGGACTGGTATATAACAGCAATTCACAAATTTTCATTAAGGGAAGCGCTTCAAACAGGAATGACTGTTCTTTTTACGGTAATGATAATTATCATATTTTCTGTCTTTGCGATATTTAATATATTTGTCGCAAGGCTGCTTGAACCGCTTCACCGCATGATAAACAACATTAGCAGAATATCGGGCGATTGGGAGTTAAATCATCAACATAAAGAAATCTCAAGAAAAGACGAGATTGGAACCATAGGCGAATTTTTAACCATGACCATAATCGATCAATTGACAGAAATATATAACAGACGTTTCTTTGACGGAAATATGAAAAAGATTATTAAATCCCTGTCCCGTACAGGAAGCAAACTCAGCCTGTTAATGATAGATATTGATTTTTTCAAAAATTACAATGACACTTACGGTCACGATATGGGCGATGTTTGCTTAAAAGAAGTTGCAGCAGCCATATCGAAATGCATTGTCAGGGAAGAGGATTTTGCAGCAAGATACGGAGGAGAAGAATTTGTTGTTGTACTGCCGAACACTGATGAAAACGGAGCGGCTTTTATGGCGGAAAAATTACTTAACAAAGTGCGCAGCTGCAATATACCGCACGAAAGAAATGATGCGGCAGATTATGTAACAGTATCTATCGGCGGTACAACATGCGTTGTAAATTTCTCACACGAAGAAAACGATTATATTAAACACGCAGATTCAGCGCTGTATAAATCCAAGAATAACGGACGCAACCAGTATACGTTTGAAGGTTTTAGAACAACCTGAATTATACTGAATATTTAATGCTGATTGCTAATATAAAATGTTTCTGTTAAAGTATGTCCATAATGAATTACGCCGAAGAGTCCCTGAAAAAGCATTACCAATGGAAGGGAAAGCTTGAAATTGTTAACAAAATGCCGGTAGCAACAAGAGAAGATCTTTCTCTCGCGTACACTCCGGGTGTCGCCAGACCCTGCCTTGAAATACAGAAGAATCCTGAAAAAAGCTGGGAGCTTACCGGCCGCTGGAATACAGTCGCGGTAGTCACAGACGGAACTGCTGTTCTTGGATTGGGTGACATCGGTCCTGAAGCAGGAATGCCTGTAATGGAAGGCAAGTGCGTTTTGTTCAAGGCATTCGGCGGCGTGGACGCGGTTCCTCTATGTATAAGATCAAAAGAAATTGATGTGATTGTAGAAACAGTATCTCTGCTGGCCGGAAGTTTCGGCGGTATAAATCTTGAAGACATCTCCGCTCCGCGGTGTTTTGAAATTGAACGCAAATTAAAAAAGAAATGCGACATTCCGGTCTTTCATGATGATCAGCACGGCACAGCGATTGTAACATTGGCCGCGCTTTTAAACGCGCTTAAACTTACAGGAAAAAAACTTGAAAACATCAGCGCGGTCATTCTTGGAGCCGGCGCTGCCGGCATTGCCGTTACCCGTTTATTGCAGACTGTCGGACTTTGCGACGCTGTACTGTGCGATCGCAAGGGTGCAATTTATAAAGGAAGGCCTGATATGAACAGCGAAAAGGAAGAAATTGCGCATAACTCAAATAAACAGATGAAAAAGGGAGCTCTTGGCGATGTTCTTCGCAGCGCGGATGTTTTTATCGGTGTTTCAGCGCCGGGCACGGTAACACAGGAAATGGTAAAATCAATGTCTCCTGGCGCAATACTGTTTCCTATGTCAAACCCTGTACCAGAAATCATGCCTGACGAAGCTATAGCTGCGGGTGCCGCAGTTGTGGGAACAGGCCGCAGCGATTTTGCCAATCAGATCAACAATGTGCTTGCATTTCCGGGAATCTTCCGCGGAGCCCTTGATGTACGTGCAAGCGACATCAATGACGAAATGAAAATCGCCGCCGCCTTCGCGCTTGCAAATCTTGTTGATGATAACGATCTTAGAAGCGATTATATAATTCCGGCAGCTTTCGACCCGAGAGTAAGAGACGCGGTAGCCCGGGCTGCAGCCGATGCGGCAATTAAGAGCGGCATCGCAGCCAAAGCGGCAAGCACTTCTAAAGCCGCGGCGCAAGAGTAAAAACATGAAGACAGGAAAAGTAACCCTGTTATTGGGACCTATGTTTTCGGGAAAAAGTTCCATTTTATTGAATGAGATCGATAAAGCGACAATAGCGAGGATTCCCTGCTGTGTAGTCAGACCGAAAACAGATACAAGAGAATTCTTTACTCATTCAAAATGGGAGTACCGCTGCTTTGACAATTACAATGTGGACGATCTTAAAGATATCCCTTCAGATAAATATGATGTTATCTGCATAGACGAAGGCCAGTTCTTTAATAACCTTCTTTGCACCCTTGAATGGGCAAATCAGGGCAAAAGAGTGTTCATTTCAGCATTAAACGGCGACAGGCATCAGCGTGAATGGAAAGCAACGCAGGAAATGATTCCGCTGGCTGATGATATTATTTTTCTTAAGGCCGTATGCTCAAGATGCGGATCATACGAAGCGTCTTTCTCGTACAAGGTAAACGATACAAGTTCCTCACAGGTTGATATCGGAGGAAGCGCTGAAAGTTTTATTGCCCTGTGCAGGGGATGTTTGGAAGAAGAAAAGCTTCAAATGAAACTGTGGGACACATTGGCGTAAAATATAATCATTTGATACTTTCCCAAAACTTTCAAACCGAAAGTTTACGCTTTTGAGAAATATCATTTAACACAAAAACTTTCAGGCGGCCCGAGATAGGATTTTAACGGTTCCCTGCCTTTTCCGTATACCAGAATTCGTTCCAGTATCAACCCTGCATCAATCGCTCCTATCGATATTTCCTGAACGCCTTTTGCAAATTTAAAAACAGCTTTGCTGATGCGAATATTATCAAGCACACCCTGACACCATTCATTGTAATGAGGGTCTCCGGCCCTAAAGTCAGATGAAATTGCAGTAACAATTTGTATGTTCTGCGAAGCCATCAGCATAAATCTCAGAGGGCGTTTGTTTTGTACGGAATTGACCGGAGTAGTCCATACTTCAACAGTATAATCTCCCGCCTCATCAATTAAGAACCTGTAAGCAAGAGACGGTCTTTCGTCTTTTTCCCTGTTGTAATGTTCATTAAAATCAACAGAGGCCGGGAAAACTTTCATACTGCCGCACGCTGTATTAGCCGCGAAACTGCTCATACCGGAACTTCTGCCGTAATTTTTAAGCTCGGTAAAACTGCTGCTAATTTTGCAATTCGGGTTTTGTGTATCCTTTTTTGAGCAAAAATGATTGGCTTCAATTGCAATTACTCCGTTGTTTTCAAGGAATGTCATTGGCGGAAGATTGTTAATAACTACGGATTTAGCGTTTATTTCGACAGCGACTTTTGTTTCCCTGTCTTTAATAATCAATTTCGCGGTTTGGATGCCATTAGCTGGAAGTTTTTGCCTGTTACAGCGAACAATAACTTCTTCAAGAACTTCAGCATTACCTTTCATTTTATTAATTTCAAGCCAGTCACACGCTTCTTTATCTGTGCCTGTTCCCTGCATTTCAATTACATAATCAAAACTTCCGATACCGTCATTCGCAATTTCAAGAATCACTTCATTATTTCCGGCATAAAGAAAATCATTTATTATAATTTTTTCGGGGTTTCCGTAGGTTTTTGTATAAATATCTCCGCGATCCTTTCTGGAAACAACCATGCGCGGCTTATACGCAGGCTCTATCTGAATACGCGGCGGATATCTGCAATTATCTTCGTTCCATTTAACAAAACCGATATGCTGCTCCAACTCCATTCCTTTCCATTTGCCGTTTTTAAACAATGCGAACTCTTCGGCTAACGCACGGTCTTTTTCAATACATCCTGTAACCATGGCGGCGAAGTCGTTTGCGATCTTCCTGCCCTGAAACGCGTAATGCCTGTTCTTACCCGCGTATAAATGCATCCGCAGAAGATTTATGCTTGATTTCGCGGGAAAATATATCATGCTGTAATAAGCGTTTTTTGCGTTTTCATTGTTTTCGCAAAGAGCGGAATATACTTCTTCATTCACAGCTTCGATGTTTTCAGCAAGAGATAACATTTTGTCAGTTTCCATATAGTGGCACGGATGGTAAATGTTTTCGTTAAGCGCTTCGGGGCGCCTCATTGCGTTCATCCTGATAAATCCGTGAAGAACCCGTGCCATTTTTTCGCGTAACGCAGCGTTAACGCCGGCGAATGTTTTTTCAAGCCAGATCGCGGTGTATTTATCAATACTATTGGGAGAATTTGTTCCCCATTTTTCAAAGTCAAAGGCAAGTTCCATGAAATAAGAAAGAGGCACTTCGTTGAATTTCAAATCACCGACATTGACAATCCATATCTCCTTTATTCCGTAATCATATGCCATGCACATCTGTTCCCAAGTCCGTTCAAACGACGCAGACGGCATCCACTCATAGGAAACAGGGCCTCCGTGGTAGTCAAAATGATAATACATGCCAAAGCCGCCTTTGCGTCCGCGTATTTCCCCTGTAGGCAGAGTCCGCATAAAACCGAAATTATCTTCGCATAACATACAGATAACGCCGTCAAGCTCGTCCCAATCCTTTAATCCTTCAGTATCGGAATTGCCGTAAAAATACTCCTCAACTTCCTTGTACAAAGCCAAAACCTGACGGACTTTGCCGATATCGGGATTAACATGTTTTTTAATAAGTTCCCGCTGATTTTTAATAATGTCCTTTAATAAATCAATATTCTCTTTAAGGGAGGCTTTCTCTCCCAGCATGGAGCTGTCATGTTCTCCGCGCATGCCTATGGTTATAATCTTCTCGTATTTGCCGCTCCTTATAAGAGCGTCTTCCCAGTATTTTAAAAGGCCGTCTTTATTTGTATAATAATTCCAGTCATTGCCGTATACGGAATCCGGTCCCTTGACTTTTACCCATTCTTCGCTGGCGCGAAGGCAGGGTTCATGATGAGATGCTCCTACTGCAATACCGTAAATATCTGCAAGCTCTTCGTTAAGGCTTCCGGGCCCGTCCAGTGAAAACGAAGAAGACCACATTGCGGGCCACAAATAATTTCCTTTAAGGCGCAGAAGGAGTTCAAAAACATGGTCGTACATTTCTGCCGTAAAACCTCCGAACCGCCCGAATGTCCATTTTCCGAAACAGGGCCACTCGTCATTGATAAAAAAACCGCGGTATTTAACACTGGGTTCTTTGGAAACTGTTTCGATATCCTTTTTAATTTCAATGTTTTCATTGCGGACAGGTTCAGCATCGCCCCAGTAATGCAAAGGAGACACCCCGATATATTCACAGAGCGCAAACATACCGTAAATTGTTCCTAGTTTATCGCTTCCGCAGATAAACAATACCTTTGCGTCTCCGTTAAAGACACCGTCCATAAATTTAATTTGATAAACTTCATTCCTGCCGTTAATTGCACACGGATCGAATTTTCCTTCGCTTATTAATTTATCAGTAAAAGGACTGTTTCCGAGTGTCGCAAAGATAACGGTATAATTATTTAATGGTTCACTGTTATCAAAGCCGTTAAATGAATTAAAGATATCAGGAGCTTTACCGCATACCTTCTCAAAATCATGCGCAGCTTTTCCCGCGATTCGTTTAATCCCTTCATACGCTTCGTTTTCAACAACGAAAATAAACCTGCTCATAGCCACCGCTCCTTTAAACATTGGACTTGTTCGGCAGTTCTTGTTATCTGCCTAAAAAGCCGCTCTGTTGTTTATATTCTACCATAATGTGATATAATAATTCATAAACTGATGAAAAAACCTGCAGGACATTTTTTATGTACGCTCCTTGCTGTTTTTTTGGTTTCCTGCGCAAGCCGTCCTGTTACCATTGCCAACGATATTTACATCCCTCCGATCGTACCGGAAATCCATCCGGAATTTATGACTGCACCGGTGCTTTCCATTGAACAGGTAATCGAAATAATCAGGAAAAATGAAGCAAATATAGATAAATACTTCATCTTTGATGAAAACCGGCAAATTACCGTTAAAGCGAATATAACAGACGGAACCAGAAATTTTGAAGTTACATATGACTTGAATAATGCCGTAAAATTGCAAAATTCTTCCTATGAAGTACGTTTTATCATACGGGAAAAAGGTACAGGACTGACGCTTGAAGATACACTTATATGGATACCGCGGACAGGTAATGCCGGGCTTTTGCTGTCATTTGATGACGACTATATGGACACATGGGAGCAATACCTGGATTTTTTTGATGATTACGGAGCTAAAGTTACCTTCTTTATAATAGGCGAATATAATCCGTTTTGCACAATAGCGTTAAACCGCGGGCATGATATAGGCTTCCATACCCTTAGCCACCTGGATCTTCGTCAACTGTCGGGAACAGATTTTTATCTGGAAACCATTGAGTCGGTACAATCTTTCAGGCAGGAAGGTATTCCTGTATCTTCCCTGGCCTTCCCGTATGGTTTTTCCGAAGCGTGGATGTACGATGTTCTGTTGGAATATTATTCCGTTCTTCGCGGCTATGGAACAACATTCCGGCTGTACGATAAAGACAATATCGGCTCATCCCACATTATTTCACGGGCTATTGACAATACTGTACTGCAGGGAGAGGACAATTTCGACCATACCATAAGATTAATGCTTATGACAGTCAAGTTCATGGATAAAAACTGGGTATTACCGCTTACTTCTCATGATATTTCAAACGCTGCCTGGGCCATCAGACACAGGCGGCTGGAATTCCTCCTTGGCACAGCAGTAGATTTAGGGTTAAAGTTTTATCTTTTCAGCGATTTTAAAGCCGCCCAATGAAGAATCCTGCTCTAAAACCGAACCGGTGGTCAGGACGGGATATCTGCGTTCTCCCGTGTAATTGCGCCAATAATAAAATTTTTCTCTATACTTTTTTAATGACCTGTGCTAGAATTGGGGATATATAACATTCCAGAAAGGAAAAAAATTTTTTAAGGAGGAGTTTATGAAACGCCTTGTTTTATTACTGTTGGTTATGGGTATCGCCGCATCGTTGTTCGCCCAGGTATTACCACAACATCAATTTGCTTCAGGAAGCTGGGGGTTAAGCAGCAATAGGCTCTATCAGAATGATGCCAATGCCAGACTCGCAAAGGTTAATATGCAAATACCTCAAAGTGGTGCCATGCTGTACCCGTTCAACGTCCGTTACGAGGGCGGCTTTGAAGACGGCCACGGCGGATTCGGTATTCATGTTTTTATGGACGCTGCATTCAACGGAGCATCATGGGGAGCCGGTAATTCTTATCTTCTGTGGCTGAATTATGATGAAAACCCAATCGCAAATAGCGGTATACCTTATGGTCTTTCAGCTCAGGTTTATAAAAGTGTCAACAACTCAACAATGAATCTGGTTGGCAACTTCCCTCTGAACGATTATGTGCCGTATCTTTTGGCATCCGGAATCCTTAACCAGCCCATTCCTGTAAATCTGATGGTTAACGGCAATACAGGGGAAGTCAGAGTATATGATCCCACCGATCGCAGCGGAAATTTCTATTTCTATTTCTATCTCGATCAGAAAGACCTTCCTTTAAGGGGCAACTGGATAGCTTTAAGAACAAACGGTATAAAGGCTTCTTTCGGTCAGTAAAGGCAAGTAAACAAACGACACAGCGGCTCGGGTAGACGCCGCTAAAACAGGGCTGTCTTCGGCGTGTAAATTATGTGCCGAAAGCAGTCCTTTTTTTATTTGTAACATTACGATTCCTGAAATCTAATGAAACATTTTTTGTTATAAACCCGCATTCATTTAATGCGTTAAAAGCATTGCCAGAATATAAAGAAACGCCTATTATTATCAAAATAACCGGTGAATTGCGGAAATCACCGGAAGAAAATGAAAAAATATACGGGTAATACATATGCAAAAAACCGTTTTTTTGGTTGACGACAACGCCACTAATCTTACCGTAGCGGAAGAAGCGCTTGTAGAGCAGTACCGGGTAATCGCTCTGTCTTCGGCCGCGAAAATGTTTGTAGCCCTTGAAAAGTTTAAACCAGACCTGATTTTATTGGATATTGAAATGCCTGAAATGACCGGGTTTGAAGCGATGAAGAAATTAAAATCAAGCGACATGTACGCTGAAATCCCTGTTATATTCCTGACAGGCCGCACTGATCCTGTAAGCGAAGCGGTCGGTATCGATCTTGGGGCTGTGGATTTTATAATGAAGCCGTTTTCTGTTCCTGTGCTGCTGAACCGCATCAGAAACCATCTTCAGCTTGATGAACTTGTAAGGGAACGCACATCACAGCTTGCAAAACGGACAGAACAGCTTGTGCTTCTTCAAAATGGAATTGTGTATACATTCGCAGACCTTGTGGAAAACCGCGACAAAAACACCGGAGGCCATATTGACCGCACCGTAACATATTTCAAATTATTAATGGAAGCTATGCTGGAACGCGAAGTCTATGCTGATGAGATTCGAAGCTGGAATATGGAGTTAGTAGCTTCATCGGCGCGCCTGCATGATTTGGGGAAAATCGCTATTTCCGATTCTATTTTAAACAAACCAGGCCCGCTGACAGAAGAAGAGTTTCAGTCAATGAAAACGCATTCAATAGCAGGCGAGCGCATCATAGACAAAGCCATACAGCAGACAGGCGGCGCGGAATTTCTGCATAACGCGAAGATGATTGCGGCATATCACCATGAATGCTGGGACGGCTCTGGTTATCCCTATGGATTAAAAGGGACGGATATTCCGCTTCAGGGACGCCTTATGGCAATCATCGATGTTTATGACGCTCTTGTTTCCGAACGGCCGTACAAAAAAGCATTTACCCATATGGAAGCGGTTAACATAATAATGAACGGTTCAGGCAAACATTTTGACCCGTATATCACAAAGGTATTTTACGATGTAAATAACGACTTATTGGCGGCAAAGGACGATCTGATTAAAATATAATCCGCTGATATGAAGCTTTTTGTTAATACTTGTTCAATGTTTAAAATTATTTTCTTGATTTATTGACAATACGCCTGAATTTGCTTATATTTTAAGTGTTCCACAGTACCACTTTATTACAGGAAAGATTATGAAAAACATTATTTTATTAATTTTATTACTGGGGCTTACAGCGATGCTGTTTGCGCAGAATTACAGCGGTGTTGAACAGCAAATCAATCAGTCTATTCAGGCAAATGCCGCTGAATTTAACAGATTAATGGCTCTGTTGAATGACACAACAAACGAGAGAGATCTTGCCCAATTGGTCAGATCGTTTAACAGCCGTCAAAATGAGATTAAAGCATTACAGATGGAGATTGAAGAGATGATAAACCGTCCGGCTACAAGACAGTCCATTAGCGCAAAAATGACTCATTTGCAGGATTTAATGAAAGCTGAGGAAAGGTTTCTGGTACGTCTTAATGAGCTGAGAAACCACTAACAAGAGTAAAAACCTCCCATTATCGAGATTTTCGCAGAACTTTAGTTTCACAAGGGGCGCTGTCCGGCGTTTATGGAAAAGCTGCCTTGTTTGATTATATTCTCTCCGCTTAAATACCGTGCGTTATTTCGCATTAGCCGCTTTCACAGTAAAGGAGCTTATGACCGTCCTCGGTTCTTTCAAATCGGTACCGCCGACAGTGTACTGTGTTTTGATTTCAATAAAATACCTGCCTGCGGGAAGAGAAGGAATTACGCCGATGACTTTACGGCTCGTGTTTATAAGCAGGGCTTTTTTTACCTTGATCTTTGAATGCTGGCTCCCCGTTGACACAAAGTAAAGACCGCACTCAGGGTTATCGCCTGATATCTTGATTTTATTGCCCAGCAATGTAAAAAGACCGCCTGAACTCAGCGATTTATTATCAAGGCCGGTCTCCATATCGGTAAATTGCTCGATAATACCGTTGGTCTCACCTTTTTCTGTTTCTATAACAATATGCTCACTGAGCCTGCGCAGCGGAGTACGGGTGCGGAAACGGAAACGTATCGGGTTCTTTCTGCTGTCGCAAGCGTCATCCGCCTTGTTAAAGAAACCGCCGACAGCAGGATGTATGGAAAAATAACCGGTATTAACCGCAAAGCCGTCGCAAAGCTGGTAAGCGGCTTCGTCAAAAAACTGCTTTACATGATTAACAAGTTCATCATAGTTTCCGCTGAAGCCGCCCCTTGTTTTAAGAGCGGCGCATACCTCATCAATGGTCAGAACAGCCTCGTTATCTATACGGGCAGAAAAAGCTCCCTTGGCACCCGGAAGATTGCTTGGATAAAGCTTGACTCTTATACGGTGCAGAACATCAGTTACTGTATTGGTTATACTCATACTTCAGTCTATAATTATCCGTCACTATAGTCAACAGTGAACATTCACTATAGGCTATAGTGAACCGTCATTATAGCCTATAGTGAACTGTCACTACAGACTATAGTATACTATCACTATAGACTATAGTGATATCTCACTTTAGCCTAAAGTGACAGCCTGTCATTTGCTTGAATTTTAAAAGATTATAAGATGAACCGCCGCCGCATACAGGGCGTGTTTTAAGTAGAATCTGTTCTTTAACAGCGTCATTTCTTAAACAACGCATAGTAAAGCAGCAGGAATTTATAACCAATGTACGGAAAGATTCGGAAAAACTTCAGCGGCTCCTGGAAGCAATAGCCTATCCATTCAAGTCCGGCGTTAAAGGCGATTCTTGAAGGATGCGTTTTCTTCTCAGCAAAGACATCAAAGATATCGCTGCACCACAGCCTCATGCCTTCTCCCAGAACTCCATTGTTCCTGTAAATCCACCGTTCCTTGCCGCGGACGCCTTTTCCGGCCAATAACAGTGAAGGAGAGGATTTTTTTATGGCCTTAATGATGGTGGCTTCCTCATACCGTTTAAAATAACCGGGAAAGCGCCCCACAACACGCAGTTTGGGAAATGTTTGACGAATGTTCTGTTCGGTTTTCTGCAGAATCTTTCTTTGGCCGCCGAGAAGGTAGCAGGTAAACTCCCGTTTCTCAAGAATGGTAAGTATGCTGACAATAAAGTCGAAAGGCATATACCGGTGCGCGGTTTTACCTGTAAGGAATTTTAAACCGCTTATTATGCTTTTGGAAATGGGAATAACCAGCGAAGCGTTTACCACATAGCAACGGTATTCGCTGTTTCTTCTGGCGCGAAGCAAATCCCAAAGAGAAAGAAGAACAATGTTATGCTCTTTCTTCGTTTTTAACAGATCATAAACGATATCACTTAACTGTTCGGGCGCGACAATGTCAATCGGAACTTTAAGAAATTCCAGTCGCTGCGAACACTGCTCCTGCTGCGAACTTTCCAATTTTACACCTTTTTCAGTTCCCACGAATCTCTCTCCAGCAATAAAATACGAATTGCGGCAGCGCAGTAAAGGGCGGCTGTTTCTGTCCGCAAAACAATATCCCCTATTGTAAAAGGTTTAAACCCGTTTTCAAGAAAGAGGCTTACCTCCTTATCGGAAAATCCTCCTTCCGGCCCGATTGCCAGTACAATAATTTCGGGATTACCTACAAGATACCTGTGAAGGCTCTCATGTTCAAGACCCCCGGCCCGCTCCTGTAAATGGTGAAACAGAATTCCCAGCCCCGGACGCTGTTTTTGCAAAGAATCATTTATTAATGTTTTCCAGTAATCCAGCAATTCATTTATTGTTAAAGGCTGCCGCAGCGCTGTTGCAATCCTTGAACCGCTTTGCTGTCTTGCCTCTTTTATAATTCGTTCCCAGCGTGAAAACTTTTGGCCTGCTGCTTTGGTTCTTCCAATGGTAAATTCCGAAACAAACGGGACTATTTCAGTAATTCCGCCTTCCGCAGCCTGACGCACGATTAAGTCCATCTTGTCACTTTTTGGAAGCGCCTGAAACAGAATAATTGGAGGAACTGCGTCAGAAGAACCCGCACAAAGACACGCATCTTCGGTCTGAAGCGCAGGAGAAGAGGAAGATAAATGACTGAGCGAAGGCGGTATACATTTGCCGGTGATAACACCGTTACTGATTGAGATAATATGAACCAGGGTTTCTTTGTTATTCGGCAGAAGCGCGGGGAAATACTCACCGGCAGCATAGCGGCGGACATTTACGAGATAGTGGTAGTCCTTTCCTTCGAACCTAACCAGATTATCACTGTCGGTGCCGCCATTAATAATAAACTGTTTCAAAATGTTAATCCGCGCAAATTACCTGATAAATAAAACAGATATATCCTGTATTTTCAGCAGGAAAATCAGGACGCTATCGCAAGTTCGTTTTCCTTCTCCTCCTGCAATGCCTTGAGAGTTCTTACATTCTGCATCAATATATTATAATTGCCGCCGCGTAAAATGTTCACAGCTTCCTGCAGCTGAACATCATATTCAAGATCATATACCGGAGCAAGGATTGTACGGTTTAACTCGTTCCTGATTAGCCGTCTGAGCAGAGACGTATCAAGCATGTAATCATTTTGAAGGACACGGGCGAAATCATCAACCTGAGCGGCGGAAGCATGAGGATTCTGCTCAACAAAAACCGGAATCCTGTTGGCATTGATAAGCTCATTTAAATGGACGGCATCTTCCTCTGTATATTCAGGAAACGATACTTCGCGATCAGGCGGGATACCGACTTTATCTATATTAACATTGCTTGGCGTAAAATAACGCGCGGTAGTTATCCTGAATCCGACATTGTTTAAGGGGTAAACCTGCTGTACAGAACCCTTGCCGAACGTATTTTCCCCGACAAGGTATGCCCTGCCCCTGTCTTTGAGAGCGCCTGCGACAATTTCCGAAGCGGAAGCCGATCCTCTGTTTATAAGGACAATAACCGGAATATTGTCCGGCACAAGAGCTGTCCGGTTTGCGTTAAAGTCACGATTTTCATAAGTTATTCTTGACCTGATGCTGACAACAGGCCCGCCGTCAAGGAATAGATTTGAAACATCAACAGCGGAATCCAGCCGTCCGCCGTAATTATTCCGTAAATCAAGAATCAGACTGGTATAGTTGTTTTTCTGAAATTCCAGAATCGCGTCTTTTGCTCTGTCTGCCGTAAAGGGTGTAAAGGTAAGGAGTTTTAAATAGCCGATATTGCCTATCATGGCGTATTTCGCCGTGGGCACCTCAATAATAGCCCTGGTTATTGTGACAGGAAATTCCAGTCTGTCGCCGCGCCTTATCATCAGCTTAACGCTCTCTCCCGGTGTCCCTCTTAACATGCCAAGGACTTCATCCATTGTAATTGTTTCAGTCGGAATTCCGTTAATTTCGGTAATAAAATCGCCTGGATTGATTCCTGCCCTCCACCCCGGAGTATCTTCAATCGGAGAGGCAACTTCTACCCACATTGGTTTTCCGTCAGGACGCGGAGATGTAGCTTTTGTGATATTCAGCCCTACTCCGCCGAAATTACCCTGCGTTGTGTCGCTGATATCGCTCATGTCGGATTCCGTCATATAGACAGAGTACGGATCATTCAAAGCGCCGAACATTCCGTTCATTGCGCCTTCAAAAAGCGTATGCGGGTCAACTTCTTCTACATAATTCTGAATTATAAAATTATAAACATTTTGCAATAAACTTGCATAATTCTGTCTTTGAGCCTGCGTTATGTTCGAATTGCCCTGCGCTGACGCCGCAGGTATTATCGCGAAAGTAAACAAAGCGCCGAAAATGACAGTTACTGTAATCCAGACCCATTTAAAGGATTGCTTTTTTTGCTGTATATCCATGGTAAACTCCTGTTATACTTATTATATAACAAATAAAAAGGATAGTGATATGGTTACTGTAAAAAAAATAGGAAAAAAACTGACGACTGTGATTATAATCAGCCTTGTATTTCTGGCAATTACCGGCCTTCATTTACTTGGCGTCTTTCAGTTTCTGGAAAATAAATCCTATGATTTTAGAGTACGCTTTTGGGCTGATTCGTTTTGGCTTGAACCGTTTTGGCCTGATTCCTTCTATCGCAGCCCTTCTAATGATATTGTTGTAATCCTGCTGGAGCAGGACAGTCTTGACTGGGCTCAGCTGGAGCGGGGATGGGGATGGCCCTGGCCGAGACAGGCATACGCCGATATTGTAAATTACATGAATCTGAGCGGAGCAAGCTCAGTTGCGTTCGACGTAATATTCTCCGAACAATCCATTTACAGGAACGCCAAACAGGATGAAATAATCGATAATGCGGTCAATGCGCTGGAAGAGGTTGCCCAGGACACAGGAAGCCGGTCACAACCCGGATTTGACCCGGACAACCGCGAATTAACAAGCAGTATAGAGAATTTATACGGTTTTGCAAGGCAGATTGACAGTTCGCAGTTAACAGGTACAGGAAGGTCTTTTCAATCCTTATCGGGCGGCCAGCAGCGAACCGGAATGACATCAATGTTTTCTGTATACAACGTTATTATTAACGCGCTGCGCAGTTTAAGCTCAAGAGAAGATGATGAATCCTTTATCAGAGCTTCAGCGGATTTCGGCCATGTTGTACAGACAGTTATGTTCTCAAGCCAGACGGGAAACACGCTTTCATGGCCGTCCGGCGTTGACAAACCATTGTTCCGTACAGATAATTTCGATTCAATACTGGCTAACTTCAGCGTAGGCGAAGGAGAGAAAGCCCAGTTCCCAATCCGGGGATTAATTAATTCAGCCGGAGCATTGGGGAGCGTTACAGGCGTTCCGGACTCTGACGGAATTATAAGAAGACTAAAACCTTTTACATTATTTGACGGACGGGCATTACCTGGTCTTTCCGCCGCTTCTCTTATTGTTTCAGGATACGGAACGCAAATATCTTATAACAGCAAAACCGGTACAATTGAATGGGAAGGTATTTCAATACCTGTTGACGCAAACGGCAACGCGCTTTTGCGTTATAGGGGAGATTTTCAGGAGAAATATCACCCGTACAGGGTAATGGATATTCTCTTAAGCATAGAAGCCAACGAAAGGGGCGATAATCTGGAGTTTGGGAATTACACTACCGCAACGGGAACAAATTGGTGGATGCTTACACCGGAAAACTTCAGCAAAGCCAATGTATTCTTCGGTTTCTACGCGCAGGGGCTTTATGATATTTTCAGCACGCCAATATCATCGGTTTATCCCGGCATGGGATGTCATATAACAATGCTGGACAATATGCTGAAGGGGGATTTTATCCGCGAAAGCAGCGAAGCTGTTAACCTGATTATCCTGTTCGCAGTAATAGTATTGGTTGTATGTCTGACAATATCTTCCAGCCGTATCGCATTGTCTGTCGGAGGAACAATCTTTCTTGTTGTTTTAATCTTGGTAAGCGCGTTCATGTCCTATCAGCTCGGCGGTTTATGGATACCAATGATTACATTCATTGCAGGAACGATTGCAGGTTTTATTACCGTAACCATTTATAATTACGCAACAGAAGGCAGCCAGAAACGTTTTATAAAATCAGCTTTCTCGCAGTATCTGTCGCCGAAAGTTATTGACAGAATTATAGCGGATCCTTCGCAGCTGAAACTTGGCGGCGAAAAGAGGGAGATGACCGCAATCTTTACCGATATCCGCGCGTTTTCTACATTCTCCGAAGCGCTTGGCGATCCTGCAAAACTTGTAGAACTTCTTAATTTTTATCTGACAAAAATGAGCAATATCATTCTTAACCATCAGGGAACAATAGACAAGTACGAAGGAGACGCAATTATTGCATTCTTCGGCGCGCCGGTACAAATGGACAACCATGCTTCAATGGCCTGCCGCGCAGTAGTAAACATGAAAAAGGCGGAAAAGGAAATAAACCGTGAGGCGCTTTCGCTTGGACTGGTCACTCCTGAAGTAATGAAGGCCATGGCCGCAAAGAAAGCGATAAAAAGCATTGATGATCCGCATCCCATTTTCACAAGGCTTGGCATAAATACCGGTGATATGGTTGTAGGCAATATGGGAACCCCCAACAAAATGGACTACACAATCATGGGTAACGCCGTCAATCTGGCCGCAAGGCTGGAAGGAGTAAATAAACAGTACGATACAGGCGGTATGCTGATGAGCGAATATACAAGAACGGTCATCGGCGATGAGTTCGTTGTACGGCCCTTAAGCAAAGTGAGAGTTGTCGGTATCAATACCCCTCTGCGGCTTTATGAACTTTTAGATATTGCATCCGAGGCATCCCCTGAGCTGCTGGATATGGTAAAAAGCTGGGAGCAGGCATTTCAATTTTATGAAGAAAAGAATTTTATAGCCGCTCAGAATATCTTTCAGTTAATCTACAGCAGAAACAGCGATGATATGGCCGCTAAAAAATACTTAAACAGGTGCAGCACATTAATATCTTCTCCTTTTGATGAAGGAAATTGGGATAACGGCGTAGATAACCTGACAGAGAAATAAGACGTTAAAAGTTTCATTGATTTTTTTGTATTTCCATATTACAATGCTTTTTTATGAGAGGTAAAAAATGAAGAAAGTATTTATTGTTGTTTGTTTAGTGCTGTTTCTTGCAGGTATTGCGGCAGCGCAAGTCTCAAGAGGCGGAACTCTTTATGTATCAGTAAAAAACCTGCCGCTTAAATCATCAACAGGGTGGTTCGCAAGAACAAACGGAACCCTGGAATACGGAGCCCAGGTTACGGTTTTACAGGTTAACGGAAGGTTTGTTGAAGTAAGAAGCGCAGCCAATTCATCTGTTACAGGGTGGACTGCATCGTCCAATTTTTCCACAAGACAGGTTGTATCGGGAACATCCAGTACAGCGACAGCAAGGGAAGTAGCTCTTGCAGGAAAAGGCTTTAATCAGGAAGTTGAACAATCATACAAAACAGGACATCAGGACCTTAACTTTGCTGATGTAGACATGGTTGAAACGATTTCTGTTAATGAAAATGAGTTTCGATATTTTCTGGAAGAAGGCCATCTGGCAATGGGAGACATATAATGAAAACCAAATTTAGCATTATTATTGTTGTTTTTATTACTTTTGCCAGTTTAATGTATTCATGCAATACTATCGCAGCAATTACAGATGTCGGCGCTCAGGTAGCCAGCGCGGCGGGAGTTATTGACCAAAATATAGCCAATGCCATCAGCCAATCCGCAAGAGCCATCGGTACAGCCGCGGAAGATATTACTCCCGAACAGGAATATTTTATCGGCAGGGCAGTTGCCGCTAATATCCTCACAAATTACAGCTTATGGAACGCAAACGCATTGCTGACTAATTATTTAAACCTCATATGTACGGCTATTACCATCAATTCACCCCGTCCAGATGTTTACAACGGTTACCGTGTAGCAATTCTTGACAGCAACGAAATAAACGCTTTTGCGACTTCCGGTGGACATATTTTTGTTACCCGCGGCCTTATCGCCGCCGCAAGAACTGAGGACGCTCTCGCGGCAGTTATAGCGCATGAGGTAGCTCATATTCAGTTGCAGCACAGCATTAAGGCAATCAAATCCAGCCGTATAACACAGGCTATTTTGGTTACAGGCACATCGGCAGCGGGAGCGGCAACAGGGATGGATGTAGATGAATTAACCAGTGTCTTTAATGAGTCGGTCGGAGAAATTGTTCAAACACTTGTTAACAACGGCTATTCCCAGACACAGGAATTTGAAGCAGATGATATGGCAATGAGTCTTATGGGTTCCGCCGGATATAATCCGTCAGCTTTAATTGATATGTTAAACGCGTTAAACAGTGTGCAGACAGCAGGTTCAGGTTTTGGAAAGACTCACCCAACACCAGCACAGCGCATAACAAATGCGGTAAAATCCGTAGGAAATATTACAGTTGCAGATACAAGCGCGTCAAGACAGGCGCGGTTTGCCGCAGTAGCGAGATAAGCAATTACAGCGTATGTCCGGAAAATACCGGACATACGTTTTAAATCAATTTGTCCACAGCATCAATACGATATTCCCAGAACGATAATCCAGTGCGTGTCTACTTCATATATCATTAAAAAAGTGCTATCATAAATCATGAATACAAATCCGGTCGCGGCATATCTTTCAACCGCCGCTCAAGACAAAATTGATGCAAATCTGCTTGCTTACCTTTGCAGCCTTACGGAGATTTCCAAAGTTATCCCGGAAATCGCATCATCAATCGTTAAAGAGCTGGAGAACCAGCGAAAAAGAATAAAGCTGATTGCAAGCGAGAATTACTGCTCCATGGCGGTACAGCTTGCGATGGGTAATTTATTAACAGATAAATACGCCGAAGGAACTGCGTATCACCGATTTTACGGAGGAACCGAAAACGTTGACGCAATTGAAGCTCTTGCAGCACAGGAAGCGTGCCGTCTTTTCGGTGCGGAATACGCGAACGTTCAGCCGCACTGCGGCTCTGACGCAAATTTACTCGCATACTGGGCAATCCTTTGCGCGAAAATCGAGACTCCCTCGTTAAAAAATTGGGGTCAGACAAATCTTTACGGTCTTAATGACGCGCAATGGAATGAGCTTAAGACAACAATGGGAAACCAGCGCCTTTTAACGCTTGATTATTATTCGGGCGGACATTTGACGCACGGTTACCGGAATAATATATCAAGCAGAATGTTTGACGTCCACAGCTATTCGGTCTCAGAAAAAGACGGTCTGCTTGATTACGATGAAATAGAGAAACAGGCTCTTGAGTTAAAACCTATAATTCTTTTAACAGGTTATTCAGCATATCCGCGGAAAATCAATTTTAAACGTATGCGGGAGATCGCAGACAAAGCAGGCAGCATCTTCATGGTAGACATGGCTCATTTTGCAGGTTTGGTCGCCGGCAAGGTTTTTACGAACGAATACGATCCTGTTCCTTGGGCGCATGTTGTAACAAGCACAACACATAAAACGCTTCGGGGTCCGCGCGCAGGACTAATACTTTCAAAAAAAGAATTTGCCGAAGAGCTGGACAAAGGCTGTCCGCTGACAATGGGCGGGCCTCTGCCCCATGTGATAGCGGCAAAAGCGGCAGCTTTCCGTGAAGCGACAGCTCCTGAGTTCAGACAGTACGCAAGAAATATTGTCAGCAACTGCAGGGCGCTTGCCGCATCCTGCATAAAAAACGGCCTTGATGTACTTACGGGCGGAACAGATAACCATCTTATGTTAATCAATGTTCATAAAACCGGAATTACCGGCAGACAGGCGGAAAGTGCACTGCAGGATTGCAATATAACAGTAAACAGGAACAGCCTCCCGCGCGATCCAAACGGCCCGTGGTATACATCTGGATTAAGGATAGGTACTGCTGCAATTACAACCCTTGGTATGGGAGAGAACGAGATGTCGGAGATTGCTTCCTTAATAGCGAAAGTTATCAATGGGACAACTCAAGCGCCGGACAGGAAGGATCCTTCAAAGAACAGCAAGGCAAAATACAACATTAACGAGACTGTAAAAAACGAAATTCACTCACGAGTAAAAACATTAATGGAACGCTTTCCTGTGTATCCAGAGCTGGATTTGGAGATGCTTAAAAAACATTTTGTGAATTGATTGTACTTTACATTCTTCTCAGAACACTTCTTCAAGCACATAAAAGACACTTTTATCCGTGCCGAATATAACCCTCTTTCCTGCGATAACAGGAGCGGATAAAATTGATCCTTCAGTTTCCATTTGCCACAGCAGCCTGCCGTCACTCGCGGAAATACAAACAAGCTGAGGCGGAATAAAATCATCCCCGATAAGGCCGAAATAAACACGGCCGTCCGCAAGTGTTGGAGCGGAACTCACAGGAGATGCGAAGATTTGTTCCCAGCGAAGCTCGCCTGTATTTGCGTCAAAAGCGCGGGCAGTACAGTCTCCGCCTGTGAAGATTACCAAATCCCTCCAGACGGTCGGCGCCATAAAATCAAGAATATCGACATTTCTCCAGAAATATTCCCATTCATCAATAAAATCAACGTAATTCAGTATTCCGTCACGGAACTGCCGCCAGACGACTTCTCCTGTATGACGGTTGTAAGCGTGATAACCAAGATACATTCCTCCGTAGATATCGGCTGTACCCATATACAAAAGATCGCCGCGTATGGCGGAAAAAGAATACCAGACAGCTTCAAAATCATAATAATCAAGAAACCACAGGAACTCTCTTTTGTTAATATCATATGGGCCGACAAGATCAACGCTTGGACCTGTACCCATGTACATAATATCGTCCGACATTAGAAAGGTATAATTTAGCCACCCCGGATTATAAACCCTGAACTGCTCCTCTCCCTGCGGAGAAAGAAAATAAATCGCATCCGCGTCTCCGACAAAAATGATATAATCGCCGTAGCGCTGTACCTGCGAATTAATCTGGCTCCTTGTCTGAAAAGTCCACATCTCCTGCCCTGTTTCACGCGAAAGCGCGTAAAGTTTTCCGTCTTTACAGCCGAAGTAAACCTGATCTTTATCCGCATAGGGAATTGAATTAATTTCCGCGCCGCTTTTAAATACCCACCGCATGTAACCGCTTTCAACATCAAGCGCGTAAAAGTTTTTGTCATCAGAACCGAAATAAATTGTGTCTCCGATAACAACAGGCGGATTTAGCGATCTGATTATTTCCTCTCCGGATTGCAGATTGATTTTCCATTTTAATCCAAGCGGCGGCGTAATCCGCGAAGAACTGACACCGCGTCCTCCTTCGCCCCGGAACTGCACCCAGTCGCTGTTACGCGAGCATGCGCTAAAAAAGAAAATTACAGCTATTATCAAAAATGAATATATATAAAGTATATTACTCGCGTAACATGATTTTAAGTATTTATTATTGTTATCAGTCATAGTTTTCATAATTGCGTATATTCTCTTTAATTATAAATATGCCAACCCTCTTAAACTTATAATACGTATAAACCATCTGTGTATTCCAGGACGGCGGGCTGAGTTAAGTATATTTCGATATTCATCTTTTAATAATTCATTACGTTCATCCAATTCATTCTGATTTTTAAATTCCCGCCATCGAATCTCTGAATAAATGTCAGCAAATTTTATTAAACTTGATCGATACATTTCAATTTTTTCCAGATTCTCCATACCACCGTGCTTCCGTGTAATTTTCTTTGGGAACAATTCTGCGTACTCATGCGCTGTTTTAGACGCGGGCTTAACGGGCCGGCCGTCCGCGGCTAACCGCGCAAGGAGCAGAAGGTAAAGGGAACGTGCGCCGCTTCTGCCTCCTTTCTTTGAACCGGCGTATAAAATCACTTCGCGGCCGTAGCGGAGAGTATAAGCACAGACAAGAGCGAGAATTACAAGTGTCAATACCGCTCTTCCTACAGCCTGCCACGGAAATTTTTTAACCTGCGAGAAAGTCCGGTTTTGATCGAGAATGGGAATGACAACATCCCAATTGTTAAAATCTCCCATACCCATCGGCGGAATAGAGAAAGAAGTCGCCTCAAAATCAATCCAGCCGTAGCCGGAAATATAAAACTGTGTCCATGAATGACTGTGAAGATTTGTAACCATGAACAGGTGCTCAAAAGGGAATTCCTGCAATACCGGGATTTGCCTTTGAAGCAGCGCAAGACCGTTCAGGTGCGCAGGAGTCTGAAGGCTTTCAGCGGCAAGATAACCTGTAACAACGCGGGAAGGAATGCCGACAAGCCTGCCAAGAAGAGCGAGCGTATTGGAAAATTCAGTACAATCGCCTTCCATATCATAAAAAAGAAATTCTTTTAAAGCAGCGATTGAATGATTCTCGCTTACGCTTAAGTTATATTGATAATTATAAAAACTGACAAGCAGCGCGATTATATTTTCAAGATATGTATTTCCGGATTCAGAAGCGTTTCTAAATATTAATTTCAGATAATCATCGTTTTCTATAATTGAGTCGCGGTTTTTTTTCCAATAATCCAAAGCATCATTTACATATGTTTCAAATTGATTTCTGTCGCTCTCTTCCAGCGTAACTTCAAGGTATGGAGCGAGCGCGGTTTTTTCATAATCGGATAAAAAACGCGTACGCGTATTTACAAGATAAAGAGAATCCTCTGGGTGAATATCGGACACTACCTGATGAATGTAACGCAGAGGGCCCGCGTTATCATGTAATATAACAGGATCAGCTGAAAAAGGACGCCATGGGAAATATTTGTGGCGTAAAGTAGAAAGAGAAAATATTTCCTGCCTGACACGCCCTGACTCAAAAACACGTTCATTGTTAAACCATGTAACAAAGAGTCTTTGCCCCGCAAGATCATTTACAGGTTCCTCAGGACTTATCTGAAAGCCATTAACCGGATCAAGGATTCCGCGGAAAGAATTTCCCATATAAACAGGCTCTATTTGGGAGGCGACAATTTTAACCAGATACTGACGGCTTTCTCCGGAGCCTTCTCCATTACCCGGCCACTGGTGTTCTGAAATACCGCGCAGTTCTCCCTGCCCGTTTTCACCTTCGGGGAGAGTTCTTCTGCCATTGCCCCTTTGAGGTATTCCCCTTTCAGTGCCTGAATCGATCCTTTGCGGTATTCGATCTGAAACAAGATTTTCAATTATCATGTTATTTACAAAATCTGCGGGAAGCGCAACAAGCATTACAGCTAAAATTGCCAATGTGCCGGAAACAAAAACAAGCCCTTCTTTCCATGATCTTGCGCGGCTTTGCGGGTAAAGACAAAGATATATTACAATACTGTGAAATAAAAAAACCACTAATGTCCAAACAAGAATAAATTGAGAAAGAACCGAACTCTGCCCTGCGATTTCCTCGCCTGAACGGGAAAGAGAGAGAAGCCGCAGGCAAACCCATGCAAGAAAAAATGGTTCCAGTGCTGTTATTTTTGCAAACCATAAAGGCAGAGGCATTAAACTGCGATGAAATAATAAAAGAGTAAGTAAAAAACTGATAAAGCCTGCGATAAACGGCGAAAGTGCGCCTGTGGAAAAACCTGCGGCAATAACAGAAAGAGGAAACAGCAGGATAAAGGCGAGCAGAATCTTTTTCTTTAAGCCTGGAGCGAACAGCGGCTGGAAAGCGATAATTGCCATAAGCGGGACAATTATAAACCACTGCACCATACCGACACGATCAAAAGAGACAGTGATGCCAGGATGAATATAGATTAATGTTATTACGCTGAAGTAGAAAAAAAGCCGGAGAGAAAATAAAATTATCGAAGACGGTTTAACTGTAAAACTGCTCATAAATTTACCTCCGCGTAAAACATTTCTGTTTTTCCGGCGCGGACATTTAACGATTTTACTTTACTTCGGCACAGCAAATCAGGAGGAACTGTAAATCCATTTGAGAAGAAGTCGCTAAAAAAAAGTTTTTCTGCTTCATTTCCGGTCTTCTGTTCTTCAATTTTCACTTTCATGTTTTCATTTTCAACCTTTAACTGAATCGAAGGAGCGAATCTTCCATTTGCTTTTTTGTCTCCGGGCTGCGCCAGAAAAAGAGTCACAGGGCGCGGATTACAGGAAAGAAGAAAAGCAGATAGCCCGAAATCACAGGCAGTAGAGAAAACATATATGTCGCCGCTGCCCTGCGGAACCTCGGTTTCATTTTGCAGTGAAAAAAATGAAAGCCCGGAAAGTTCTTCAAAGAAAGCATCCAGATCATTTTGGTTTTCTATCTCCCAGTTTCTTTCCGCCGCGCGTACGTTAAAAATAAAAGAAGAACTTTGCTCCATAAGGCTGCGTATAAAATACATTAACTGCGCTTTACAGCGATCCAAAAGCCATAATTCATTAAGTGAAAATCCATGTTTTCTTTTTATTGCAAAATTACGTAAAAAGATTTCTATCCGGCTGATCTTTTCCTGATTGTCAGTTGAAATACGGGTAATAAGGGTATCAATCTTATCAGAACTTTTCCAGTTTATATCGCGGAAACGATCTCCGGGAGTGTATTCCCTCATATGATATCTTTCTATATCGGAAGCAGGTTTATTGCGCTTGTCTTCCGCACCGGTCTGCGGGTTTATTAGAGTCTTCTGTCCAAAGCAGGGAGCACTTCTTATATTCGCCGTTTTTTGCTGTGACTGTCCGCAGGAGAAAGAAAAAAACCCGAAAATGTCGCAAAGCCTGCAAAAACCTTCTCCATGGAAAATTCCTGAAACAGGGAAATCAAGCGGTAACCCAGACGCGCTTTCATTTCTGGGTACAGATGTTTCAAGCAATAAAGGACAGCCGTTATTATTATCCGCGGAGAAATCATTTCCGCACGGAAAGAACCTTCCCTTGATAAAAAAGTGCAGGCGAAAAAAAAGAGGGATAGACGTATCAAGACCTGAAATAAATGTCTCTTCCACGGCGGCGGCTGTCATTGGAAATGGCGGCTTCCATCCTGGTTCCATTGTTTTTAGTTTCTTCGATTTCCACAGACCAATAACAAATAAAACAAGAAGGAGAAACAACGCGGAAACAGAAATAATAATTTCATAGGAATTACGGCTGAGAAGGGATCGAATTAATAAAACAAAAGCAACAATGACAACAGCACAGCCAAAAGGCGTTAAGACAGGCCGAAAGCGTACCTCCATGTTATTCCCGTTTTGATTCTACAGGCACAGTGTTTAAAATACTTTGCAAAGGCGCTTCAGGCGGTATGGAAGGATCGCGGGTTATTATGCGGTGAGCCATGGCGTGAATAAATATTTCCTTAATTAAATCAATCGGAACATAGTCCATACCGCGGCAAAGCGCAAGGGAACGCGCGAGGCGGGAGATACGCACACCGGCGCGGGGACTTGCCGGAGTTTCTATATCGGGATGCTGCCTTGTTATACGGACGCAGTTTACAAGGTAGGCGATTACATCGGGATGTATTTGAACTTCATCTACCATTTTTTTCCAGCGGATTAAATCCGCGCTGTCGATGATGCTTTTAAAGTTGTCCCATGCGTCAATCCTTCCGTGCCGGTTGATTATTTCAGTCTCATCTTCCGCTGTAGGATAACCAAGAGACAGGCGAATCATAAAACGGTCAAGCTGAGGTACTGGAAGCGGAAACAGGTGAACTCCCTTTAAGTTCATTGTCGCGATAATGAAAAACGGATCTTTCAATCTGTATGATTTTCCTTCTATGGTTACGCTTTGCTCTTCCATTACCTGGAAAAAACTTCCCTGTGTCTTTGGAGTAAGCAGGTTTATCTCATCGCATAAAACAAAATGAGCGAAAACAGGCCCTTTGTTAAAAATCATCTCCCCTGTGCTGCCGATAAAGCGGTTAAAACCCAGAATATCCTGCGGAAGAAGATCGACTGTACATTGAACACGGTTAAAGCCTTCCATCCTGACATCGCCGCCGCTTTCACTGCCGCTTGAGTTTATTACCGCCAAATCCTCAGCTCTCCAGCGTATAGACTGAGCCAGCGCCCGCGCAAGGGATGTTTTCCCCACTCCGTGAGAATCCGCGAGAATTACATGTCCTCCCGCAATTTGCGCGGCAATAATATATTCCAGTTTTTTGGCGTCTACGGAGATAAGGTTTCTGATATTATTAACAAGCAGGTCAATTGACGGTTTAATGTTTGAATCCATAAATAAGGATAGCATTAAATCGGTGAAAATATAAGTACATAATAAAACCCGCTCTAGTCAGCAATCATTATCTCATATACCATAAATATATATGACCATTGTATTCCTTGTATTGACAATGACAGGCGGCTTGTGCATGTTTATGTACGGCATGAAGCTGATGAGCGACGGGCTGCAAAAGAGCGCAGGCGAGCGGATGCGAAAAGCGGTAAACTTTATGACAAGTAACCGCTTTGTCGGGGTTTTAACAGGTTTTCTGGTAACAGCCATTGTTCAGTCTTCATCTGCGGTTTCTGTCATGGTTGTCTCCTTTGTGACAGCGGGGCTTCTGTCTCTTACCCAGTCTATCAGCGTACTGTTCGGAGCGAACATAGGAACAACACTGACCGCGTGGATAGTCTCTCTTATCGGTTTTAAAATAAGCATAGACAGCCTTGCAATACCAGCTATAGGCATCGGCTTTATCTTAAAAGCAATAAACTGGAAACATAAAAGCATCGGTGAGTTCTTATTGGGGTTCGGCTTCCTTTTTTTGGGGCTTTTTTATCTTTCGGACGGAGTGGGACAGATTAAATTTAATGCTCACGCGATAGAAGTATTCAAGGATTTGGGGTTTACAGCGGTTCTTATCGCTTTTGGTACAAGCTTTATAATGACGCTCATCATCAACTCATCAACAGCTGCGGTTGCCATGATCATAGTAATGGCGGGAAGCAATATAATAACTTACGAGATGGCAGCTGGTATGATTCTGGGAGCGAATATCGGCACAACAACAGACGGCATACTGGCATCTATCGGCGGAACTACGGACGCAAAGCGCTCGGCCCTTTCTCACGTGCTGTTTAATGTAATTCTGGCCTGCTGGGCAATTCCCCTTTTAGTACCGGTATTGAAACTGGTTGATATCATAGTCCCGGGGGATCCGCTTGCAATCGCTTACAGCGCAGACGGAAAATTAATAGATAATCCGGCGATAGGTTTTCATCTTGCCATGCTCCACACAACGTTCAAGGTATTAAATACAATTCTATTCCTGCCCTTTATTAACCAATATGCGAAGCTGCTGACATTTCTTATCCGCGATAAAAAGACAAAAGAGGCTGTTGACACCCATTACAGGTTCGCATACATTACAACATCAGTCGCTGATTCTCCTGAACTGAACATCGTCCGCGCAGAAAATGAAATTAAAAAAATGTCAGGAATTGTATCAGTCATGTATTCACGTTTTTGCAATGTCCTTCGCAGCATGCACGAAGGCGGCGATTTTGACAAGGAAAGCGTCGCCTCACTTTGTACGGAACTTCAACAAAAAGAAGACTACATTGATGAAATGCGCGAAATACTGAGCACTATTTTAATAGAGTGCAGCACGAAGGTAAAACAAAACTCCCAATCAGGAAAACGCATTTCATATCTGCTTCAGATAATAGCGGCGATTGAGTCAATGAGCGATGAATGTTACGCAATCAGCCGACTGCTTGAAAAAAGCGTCAGTAAAGACTGCGTTTTTAAGGAAAAGGAAATGAAAAAACTAATTCCCTATGTCGGAATGGTTGAAGAATTCCTTGTGCTGCTTGAAAACCAGCTTGGACGCACTCCCACTCAGGAACAGAAAGCGCACGCCGCCTCTCTCGAAGAAAGCATCGACAGGAATCGTAAAAAGCTGCACAAACTGGGACGCAAGCGAATCGAAGCCGGCGGAGACGTTAAAGCGGAACTATTGTTTATCGATCTTGTCCGCCGCATCGAAAAACTCGGCGATTACTGTTTTGAGATTTCAGAATCGTACAGGTAAATTGAATCCCAGCTGAATAAACATCATTCATCTAAAATTAAAAAAACGCAGTCTCAGAATGACCTGAAACTGCGCTTTAACTAACCAAAAACAGTTACTTTTTACAAACTATCTGGCAAGCCTGTTAACAAGATCCATTACCTGCTGCGCAGCCGCGGCGTTTGTGATACGTCCAAAAGCGGCGTTCTGATAGATAAGAAAGAGACCAGAATTCCACTCAGTGTCGTTAGGCATATTGGGGTTAGGCGGTGACGCGTTTTTACCTGCGACATCAAGATACGCAATGATTTTCTGTGTTACAGCATTCGCGTTAGCATTAACCGCAGCTCTTGTCGCCGGTGTAACCGGTACTCCGGGGTCTGCACCCATAATCCCCCATACTCTTGGGTCATTCAATCTGAAGTTAAGATATTTTATCGCGTTTTCGGCATTCTTTGTATTCTTGTTAATGCCGATCATCTGGCTCATCTGCGCCCAAAGTCCTTTGGTAACAGCGGCGTTGGGGAGCATTATTAGATCAAGCTCATCCTGAATCGCGCCTTGATAGCCGTTAAGCTGGTTTGACCAGACAAAGGAAAGAGCCGTTCTTCCTGCGATAAGTGACGATGTCGCTTCGTTGGTTTCGGCATAATCAGCGGCAGTCGCAGCGGGAGGAATAACGCCCGCTTCGCGCCAGCCGGACCACATATCTAAATATCTCTGAACAACGGCGGTTGTAAGTTGAGTTCTTGTACCGTCCCAAACCGGAGTCTGGTTGTCACCTGCCCAGTAACCAAGGAATACTGAACCCGTTGTTGTAGCGCCGTTATCTGTCATAGCATATGTCCCAGCGGGAAGCCTTGCCTGAACAGCACGGAGCCAAGTATCAAATTCCGCCCAAGTCATGTCTACTTTGGGGAGAGGAGCGCCAACCCTTTGCAACAGGGACTTATTATAAACCAATGCCGGCATATTGGTACCCGCGGAGATAGCGTAAAGCACACCGTCTCTTGTTCCTGCGTTAATAGCTGCCGTATCTACATTCGTCATATTCAAGGCGCCGCTTCTTACATATGGATCAAGAGGGAGAAGAATATCTGCAATACCAGGCGCGCTCCTGCCATTATCAGGAACATTCAGATTGGTAAACCAGCCGCCAAGCTGAATAATATCAGCCGCTCCACCTCCGCGGAACTGTGTAAAGAATTTGTTAAAATGCTGATCGGTTCCTGGCGCCGGCTCACCTGCGATAACAATCCCTGTTTCTTCAAGGAAAATGTCGTTTGTAAGCTGATAATTCCTGATGCGTCCTTCACTACCCCAGAAAGACCAGCGAACGACATTAGACGATGTCGCTGTTGCCGTTGTCTCCTGTTTGTTACCCCCCGCAAACACCATACTGAATGCTAAAGCAAACAGTACCATAACCATTAAAGCCTTTTTCATGAAAACCTCCATAAATTTTTATTAAGGGTAAACTACCCTTTAATACCCGTTGTTGTAATTCCCTGCACAAAGTATCTCTGTAAACTGAAGAATAAAACAAAACAGGGAATAAGCGACAATACCGACATGGCGAACATTGAACCCCATGAAGAAACGCCTGAAGAATCCAAAAAGAGCCGTAATCCCAACGGAACTGTGAATAATTGCGGAGTATTCAAGTATATCATTTGGCTGAAAAAATCATCCCATGTCCACAGAAATTTAAAAAGCAAAGTTGTAATAACGGCAGGCATAGCCAAGGGGA
>Ga0209755_10000502_pt1 | contig 71560 bp, 40 predicted proteins | sample TergutCo191P1_FD_187301 | JGI IMG/M metagenome (GOLD analysis project Ga0209755, IMG submission 187301) | Cornitermes sp. P1 segment gut microbial communities from Petit-Saut dam, French Guiana - Co191P1 (SPAdes) (version 2) | ecosystem: Host-associated > Arthropoda: Insects > Digestive system...
AAAAGTATATTGGTATTTTAGAATATTCAGGATTCATTTATTCAAAAAATGAAAATAATCATGTTTTAAAACATAAAAATAACGAGCAGATAATTTTATGCTGGAAATGGCTTTCCTCAAAACCAAATATTACATTACCGTATTTTTACGCCTGTATGTTTGATTTTGATTTCTCGTATACAAGCGAACTATTTAAAAAATTATCAGGAGATGAAAAAGCGTTTTTGGTTTTAGAAAAATATTTTATTAAAAATAATTTTATAAGAATTGATAATCGTGATAAAAAAGTGGCTCTTGATTATGTCAAAAATTATGATAAAAAAGAAAATGATTTAAAGGCGGCATGGGCGGAAAAAACTCATGGAGGAATTTCGGCGGAATATGATTATATGATGAAAAACCCTCAAGTTTTTTCATTGCGTATTCCTTTTTATAAAATATTGCTGCAGGAATTTGAAAAAGCTGAAAATTCAATTAAAGATTTTATTGTCAATACAGGAAAAAAATGCGATGAATGTAAATATTGCGTTCAAATGGATAAAACAGGAGAAAAAGATTTAGCATTTATTACGGTTCTAAATAAAAATGAATATAAAATGTGTCCGTATTTTCCGGCATTTCAATATTGTTGGGAAAATTTAAATGAAGAACTTGTAAATAATATAATAAAATTTTTTGTATTTACAGATAAGATATTAAAAAATAAATAAAAATATTCTTTTTGCCCCGCATATATTCGTCTCTGTGTGCCTCTTAAAATTAACAGCGAAGCGGTTTTCAAGGCACGGGGATTTATCCGAAAAAAAGGTCAAAAAGAATGAAAAAAGCCAAATTTAAGCACTGAAATAAAAACATAGAAATGGAAAAATCTCACAATGATTGTAAAAGAAGGTGGATATAGTGGCAGCAAGTAGTAACAATTTTTGATATAATCTCTATAATGATAATCATGTCAAATCTGCGCTTTTATTTCCTATTCATCCTCCTCTTCTTCCTCATTCCCTGCCTGCTCTGCGCAAATGATATACCACCTGACAGATATGAAGAGATTCCGGGGAGAGGATTTGAAATTAATACAGAGCCGCATAGAGCAAAAGTTTTTGTGGACGGAGTTGAACGCGGACTTACGCCGTTAAAACTGGATAATTTAATTCCAGGCGTATATCAGATAATTTTACAAAAAGAAGGATACTACGAAAGAAATTTTAATATTGTTTTAACAGATACAAGACGGCTTGTTGTATCGATGTATATGGCTGAAATGTTTGGGACAGTTAATGTTACTGTTACAGGCGAAGACGGACAGCTTCCGGAAAATCCGCAGCTTACATATTCCGGTAAGCCGGATGATGAGACAGTATTAATAACTTCCGATTTAATTGAAAATGAAAATCACGCTGCATCAGCCGAGCTGACTCTTCACGCCGGTTTTCGCACAATTACAGCGAGAGCTTTCGGATGGGAAGATCAAACTGTCACGGTGTTAGTCGAAGATAATAAAACCGCAGAATTACATATCACAATGAAAAAAGCTGCGTTTAAAATAAATAATATTACAATAAACCGCAGGCGTTTAAATCCTAATAACTACAGAAATTTGGGAGAAATAGAATTCCGATATGAAGTTTCGGCTCCCGGAGAAGGCAGATTTAATGTAATAAATTCCGACGGAGCGACTATTTACACGGGAGATTTTAGAAAATACAGCGAATGGCTGCAAAAAGAAAAATGGAACGGCAGGGACTACGAAGGAAATCCTGTTCCCGAAGGTATTTACACAATATTAGTTGAAGCCGACGGTACGTTAGGTGAAACTGATTCAATACAAACAGAAATAGAAGTCAGCTACTCAACAGGAATTTTTCCGATGTCTTTGGAGAGCGGCATTTCGGGGCTTATGTTTTCGCCGCTTCCGAACGCGCTGCCTTTGAGAAGTCATCAATTAGGCATAAGTATGCTGTTCGGAAAATTTCTTGTTCAAAATGATGATAAAGAAAATGTTAATACTTTTGGTTTTCCTTTTAAAATAAGCGCCAGAATCGCCTTGTTTAAAAGAACAGAAATAACGGCGGTTTTTAATTTGAATCCGCATCCCGGTTATAAATTAGGATGGGGATTATCAGGCTCTTTAAAATATAATTTTGTAAGCGCCGAAAAAATGCCCGTTTCCTTCGCAGGCGTCATTTCTTACGCTTGGGCGGACGAAAACGGCGATTATCCTCTAAGCCCGGGAAAAGGCGTCGGCGTACACTTGCCTCTCGCATTCGAAGTTAAACAATTTTCTATTACTTTTTCTCCGGCTGTTTTCTGGCGCGGACCCGAGGGAGCCGTCCCCGAAGTGCTGGTTAGCGGCGGCGCTCTTTACCGCGGCGGAATGATCAATGCAGGTTTATCGTACCGCTGCGAAATTAACATGGAGAGCGAAAACATCGCCAAATCATTAAAACATCTGGCAGGCGCGGAAATTCACATCACCTTGTTAAATTTTGTAATTTCAGCTCACGGCGGATTGTGGGCGAAAAACGGTTTTATCGGCGGCTTCGGCGGAATAGGAATAGGAACAATATTTTAACCGCTGTTCACTGCCCATTGATTGCTTCTTCAATTCATTACTTCTTCGCGATCTGCGAGCGTTATACGCAATGTTGAAGTCTGTCCGCCGCGGATAATCTCGACAGGCACTGTGTCTCCCGGGCGGGAAGCTTCTAAAGAAGCGTAAAGATCGGCTAACGAATTTGTTTTTATCCCGTTAACAGATTTTATTATATCTCCGCCGAGGTAAATTATACTGCGTCCGTATTGAACAGGGTCGCTGCCCTGACGAAGACCGGCGCGCTCCGCAAGACCGCTTCGGCGGGTGCGCGAAACCAAAAGCCCCGAATCGACGGGAAGTTTCGCATAACGTACAAGACTCGGGAAAATTTGCACAACGGTAGCGTCGATCCAGCCGCGGCGCACTTTTCCGAATTGTATCAATTCCGCGACGACTCGCTTTGCGGTGTTCACGGGAACCGCGAAACCGATACCCACAGAGCCGCCTGACGGCGAATAAATCATCGTGTTAATGCCGATCATTCTGCCTTGAGTATCAAGAAGCGGACCTCCTGAGTTTCCCGGATTAATCGAAGCGTCAGTCTGAATCATGTCGCGGATTATTCTGTTTCTGGACGTTTGAATCGGGCGCCCAAGCCCTGACACAATCCCGACAGTGAGCGTACGTTCCAAGGCGAATGGATTTCCGATAGCGACAACTTTTTGCCCTACCATTAAATTCGATGAATCGCCGAAAGGTATCGTTCTTAATTCCATGCCTTTAGGCGGCTCAAATTTTAAGACCGCCAAATCGTTTTCCGGGTCTACGCCGATAACATTCCCCTCAAACTGAGAACCGTCGGCAAGATTGATAAAAACCCTGTGCGCGTTTTGAATAACGTGATTGTTAGTCAAAACATAACCTTGAGTATCAATGATCGAGCCGGAGCCGGAGCTGCCTTCCTGCGGAACAGGTTCCAAAAACCAGTTTATAGCCATAATTTCCGTCGTTATGTTTACGACAGCGGAATTAAGGCGATCATAAATCGTAATATTTTCGCGTTCGCTCTCCGAGAAAGCGGTAAGATCCGAAACAGGCAGCCCGATATAATCGGATTGATGAAGTTTAAATTCGGCGATCTCCGCATCCTGCGAGTAAGAAATTGTATTATCATTATTTAAGCTCGGCAGTTTGGGTTTTACAAAACCGAAACCAAACGCCAAAAGCATAACAATCACGGCGCTTAAAAACGAGAAAAACAATACCTGTCCGCGGCTATATAACTTCATAAAAATCCTCCGACTGTACAATAATTATAAAGTATACTAATTGTATACTAATTATAGTAGAAAAAAGCCGATAATTGAAGTAGATATGAAATGGGTTTTGATGATTTTTCTAATTTTCGCTTTAATTTTCCCTTTGTATGGTTTTGATCTGCCGGTGGGAAAAATATCTGACGATTCTGTTTTAAGAATGAATATGCTGAGAACATGGATGACTGAAACGCCGGGCAGAGTTTTATCAATGTCACCTGTGATTGAAACGCTGGGTAACGGCGACAGAGTGCGTATCAGCGCGCAGGAAGGCAATGAAGAATTCAGGGTTTATTTTTCGCGCGAACTGACACGGGGCGCAAGTTTAGCTGAGCGAAGAGGGACCGGGAATTTTCCCGGATGGGCGCAAGGTTCGTGGATGCTGACCCGCCGCAAAGATACGGGAGCCGGCACGCTAATCAGGATTTATTTACGAAGCGATCAAAACGCTCATATTCAATTCCGCCCGGGTACAAGTGAAAAATGCGAAATGGACGTTGTAATTTACGGCGGTCATATCGCTATGTCGATACCAATCGCAGTTCCGTTTGAAAGACTTTACACGATGCAGTTAAACGACATTTTAAAACTCGCGGATAAAAAATTTCCGATTAGGTATTTTGAACCTATTAGTGAAAATTATACATTGCATAGAAACTTAATCGCTAATGTGCGCGGCTCAATGAATAATCTGCGTTTTTCTGACGACGGCGCAATTGATGAAAACGGAGAGTATGTTTTAATCGAGACGCTGCAAAAACAAAATCCGCGCACAGCCGGTTTAAACTGCTCCGGTTTTGCTAAATGGCTGATAGACGGAATACTGAAGCCTGTTACCGGAAGCAGACTTTCCATTCCTCCGCTGAAAGCGCCGTTCGGAGTGAGAGGTTCATCATTCACGGAGCTTTGGGAGGAAAGCCGCGATGTTTTTTTCGGGCTTGACTGGATAAGAAATCTCGCTTTTATCGCGAATAAAACTCTTCGATCTCCGGCTTACGGAGTTTTAGAGGAGTTTGAAATTCGCAACGATAATTTTTCGCAGATTACGATATATAAAAACAATAATTATATTACAGAATCGTATCCCGGTTTTATGGGAGAAGCCGGGTACGGTATGGAGGGATTGCGTCCTCTGCTATACACTCTTGCTATTGATGAACCGTTTCAGTTTTATCTTGCTGCGGTCAGCCGTGAGATAGCCACTCCCTCTTCGCCGCGCGGTACGCCGAGGCTTCGTCAGTATTTTCATGTAGCCGCGCTCGTTCCGTATTTTGACGAGCAGGGAGTTTTCAGAGTCGCTGTTTTTGAAAGCGCCGCAGAGACATCAATCAACTCGTTTGCTAACCGCTACCGCGCGGCAGGGCATTATATTAACTTAGTAAAAATTCCTTTAACATCAAGATTTGAACCTTGAGCGTTAGACGAAACTGCTGACTTATCGTTTTAGATCGTTTGCTCTTTTTTCAGCCGCTTCAATAACTGCCTTTGCCTGTTTATCAGCTTCCTGCTCCAGCGTTTTAGCTTTATCCTCGCCTTCTCTGCGCAGTCTATCCGCAGAGATTTTCGCTGCCGTTTTTAAAAGAGGATTTGAACCTGCTTCGCTTTCTAATTTATCAGCGGCGGAAGCGGCTTCCCTTCGCAATGCGTCAGCGCCTTGCTTTGCCGTATTGCGCAGGTTATCAGCTTGTTTTCTTGCTTCTTCCATTATTTGATCTATCTGTTTATTAACTTCTTCGCTCACTTGAGTTTTTACTTCGTCAAGTTTTTGCACAACAGTATCCTTGAGAGTATCAACAACACTGCCTGCCATATCCGCAGTTCCCAGACTTATTTCAGGATTCTTTGCGGTGCCGCGGATAAAACCGGCAATTTTAATTTCTTTTATGTTTGAAACGAAAGGGATACCGCTTAAAACATCAGCTCCCTGCCTGATAACAGACACCGGTAAAACCACAGCAACTTTATAATTTAACGATGAATCAAGCCCTTGATCGCCTGTAATTTCCAGTCTTGTCTGTTTAATATTTATCACAATTGGATTCTGCAGATAAAACCGTCCGTCTTTAATTTCAAAACCGATGTTAAGATCATTAATAGCCGGAGTCCTAAAATCATCGTTTCTTGAAAATCTCGCTACAGCGGCGAAAATTTCCGAGCTTTTAATTCCCAGATTATGAGTCCGCAGTCTGCCTTTTGAATTAATTGAGTTTAATACAGGTGACATTTTTTCGTCTAACGTACTATGCAATGTCAGCTCCGCCGACACTTTGCCGGAATAATTATCAGGTTCGGGCAGAAATTTTTCGAGTAATGAAAATGATGAAAGCGCCGAAGTAATATCAATTCTGTTAACATTCAAACCAAAATCAATAAACGGAATTTTAATATTCTGCGTATTATACTCGCCGTTTATAACCATGCTGCCTTCCAAAAGATTCATGCCAAGATTCTGCATATTTAATTTGCCGTCTTTTACGGTAACAGCGCCGGCGGCATTAGTAATGAAAAGTTTGTCAAAAAGAATCTTCTTAAGATCGACTGTTAACCTAAAATCAACATTCTTTGGGACTTCTATTACGCTTAACGCACTTGCTTCGTCTTTTTCAGCCGGCGGTTTTTTTTCAGGTTCATCTTTGCTGCCGCTCATAAATTCATTTAAATTGATATTATTCGATTTAACCGCGAGAGTTCCTCTTATTGTATCATTTTTAAAAATAAAAGGAATAAAATTTTCCAGTGAGCCGTTAACGGCAACATCGGTGGTTCCTACGGTTGCGTCTAAATTAACGAGCTCGACTCTTCTGGGAGAAAAATTAAGATTAATGCTTGATATATCAGCTCCAAGCGGGAACGCGGGACTCTCAAATTTAAATTTACTTAAACCTAAATGACCGTCAAGTTGAAAATCTTCATATTGCTCCTTCTCTATTGTAGATAATCTTCCGGCAAGAACAATGTTGCAATCCAGCAGTCCATTCAAGACAATGTCGTCTAACGGAATAATATCAGTAATCGAATCAATATCAATTTTACCGGCGAACTTTGCGGCGATTTGAAGATCGCTTTCCGGAGTTTTCGCATGAAGTTCCATGGCAAACGGATTACCGGCTATTTCAAAACTGAATCTGTCGATATCGGCTGTTGTGCGATCGAAAACCTCACCGTCATAATGCGCTCTGACTGCGATATTTATTTTTTCTACCGATGCCGGAAGAGCCGGATATTTAAACATCGCGTTATTAACCGATAAATTAACATCGGCGCTTGGCAGAGTATCCTTGCCGAATGTTCCTTTGATATTGCCGCTTAAATCAAGGCTTCCCGTTGTATGCAGATTTTTAAATTCGTTCATGTAAATCGCGGGTACAAGCGAAAGAAGACTTTTAAAATCTGTTCTATCTGTTGCGAACGATGCGTCAACCGAAATATCGCTTCCTTTAATACCGGCGGAGCCGTCAATTTTTAATACAATTTCGTTTAAATTAAATTTATTATCTTTAAGAGTAAAAAATAAATTTTTTAAATCGGCTGCTACTTCGGATACAAACCCAACCTTTACTTTATTCGCCAAACGAACGCCGTTCAGCCAAAAATCAATTCCGTCAATATTAAGATTTAATTTTAAATCGACATTTTCTTTTTTCATGTCGCCGCGCAGAATTAAATTTAACGCTTCGAATTCCGCTTTCATTTTATTTTTTTCATCGAGGAACGAAGCTTGCAGATCGCGTATCTCAAATTTGCTCAAGCCGACTTTAAATTTAAACGGATCCTTCGAATCCGGCGGATCAGAAGGAGCTTCCGTCATATATTCAGCAGGCGCGGATTCTTTCTGCGGAATTTCCCCGGCTTCGGATTTTTCGCTAGGTTTAAAAATTTCCCAGTTCGCGCGTCCGTCTTCGAGAATATGACCGTTAAGCCGCGCACGATCCAGTAATATTGATCTTACTTCGATGTTGTCCATTTTGATAACGCTGACAAGATTAACGGTTACGCTGAAAATGTCAAAAGCGGCGAGCGGTTGATCTTTAAAATCCCCTACTCCCGTTACTTCCAATCCTTCAAGTGCGATATAAGCGTTAGGAAATTTTTTTATGAATGATAATTGTAAATCCTTAAAATCGATCTTTGCTAAGAACATTCTATTTAATTCGGTTTTGGCGAGATCAATTAATTGATCTTTAAAAATCATCGGAGTTATTAATAGTAGAATTAATATCAATAAAATGACACCGGCGAAAATTATCAGCGCTTTAAATATTTTCTTCATAGAAATTCAGTCTGTGGCATTAATACATAAAAGTCAAGATTTCAGCTCACTAGTAAATAATCATTACACTTGCTACAATCCTGTCATGATCAGCGATATTAAAGGAATAGCATTTGATCTTGACGGGACTTTGTATCCCAACTACCGTTTGAATATCAGACTGCTGCCGTTTATTTTAAAGGAAGCAAGGTTATTATCCGCATTCGGAAAAACAAGAAATATTATGCGCAAAGAACAGGAAGAATCTTTTCAATCTCAATCTATAATTTCTGATGTAGATTTCTACGAGCGTCAGGCGCAGATAACGGCGAAAATATTAAACGTTCCGGCTGATGAAATAAAAGAAAAAATCGATAAGCTGATCTATAAAGGATGGGAACCAATTTTTAAAAATATCAAACCATTTAAAAATGTTTATGAAACGCTCGTAGTTTTTAAAAATGCGGGTCTGAAACTTGGGCTTTTATCCGATTTTCCGCCGGAGACAAAACTTGAGCATCTAAAGCTCAACAGTTTCTGGGATGCTGTTGACTGCTCGGAGCGCTCGGGAGCGATAAAACCTCATCCTTTGCCATTTAGAAAACTTGCCGAGAGTATGGGTCTGCTGTGCGAGAATATCCTGTATGTCGGGAATAGTTATAAATACGATGTCATAGGCGCCGCCCGCGCCGGAATGAAAACCGCGTGGATAAAAAATCGTCTTGAACCGAGTAAAGCGTTTAAAACGCCTGAGCCTGATTTTTCTTTCATTAACTATCGCCAATTACAAAAAATTATGTTAGAATAACGCTATTAGGTATTAATCAGGAGGGAGTTTAATACTGATGATTTTCACTATCGGAAACTTAATAACGCTGGGCATTGTCGCGTGCATATTAATAATTTACAGAGTGGCGGATAAAAATAATCGTCCGCTCGAAAAAGTTAAAAAATACGCCGAGAAATGCAAAGAAGAAATCGCCGTTTATGCCGAAGAAAAAAGCATGGCGGTCAAGAATTTCGGCATCGATCTTGATGTTGAAAAAAAAGCCGCGGCTCAGTATTTAAAGAATATTCAAAAAATTAACGAAGAAGAACTCGCAAAAAAAGCCGAAGCCATCACGCGGATAGAAGAACAAATTCAAGATTTTGAATCATCTCTTGACGAACTTTCCGGAATGACAAGCAGAGTGCAGGAAAATTTAAACCGCATAAAAGACGAATCGGCGTTTGTAGAAAGCACAGGCAAAAAAGTAAACGAAGCCAAAGAAAAATTTGAACAGCTTGAAAAAGCGCTTGAAGAAACAAAAAAAAATCTTCAGCTAACAGAAGATCAATATGAGAAAAAAAGCGCCCAAACGATGGAACAGGCTGTGCGTCAGGTGATAGATTCCGCGAAAACAACAGTTTCAGATTTTGAAAACACTGCTCTTGAGATCGGGAAAAAAGTTGAAGTGCATCATGACGCGATAAAAAAAGCGGATCAGGAAAGAGAAGCGAATATCGCTCATGATATTGAACAGGTAAAAAAAGTTTTACATGATGTTTTGGAAAACGCGGGCAAGCGTGCGGATAAAATGGAAGAAACCGCGTTTGTTAAACTCCGCGAGCAGGCTCAGGAAAGAGTCAATCAGGTAAAAACAATTTTTGAAGATAAGATCAAAACTTTGCAAGATTCATTAAAAACAGAACATACCGCGGTAACGGAAAAATTAAAAATTGTACACGATAAATGTAATACGGAAGTAGCGGACATGACATCGAAGCATAAAACCGCGTTCGCCGAATGGACGAAAGGTTCCGCGGAAATCGAAAGCATGGCAAAAAAACAAAGGGAAGAGATCACATCTTCTCTTGCGCGGCAGCAGGAAGAAGTAACAACCGCTCTGACAAAAGACCGCGATGCAGTTAACTCCGCGCTTTTACTGCAGCAAAATGACTGGAGACAGAGTCTTTTAGAATATAAAAAATCCGCTGATAAGCAGCGCAAAGAAGCTGACGCAAATCTGGCAGCCGCAAAAACTGAAATAAATCAAACGCTTACGGATTTAAGAACAAGATCGCAGACTGCTTTGAAACAACAGCATGACGAGCTGGATTCGGCGATTAAACTCCATCAGAAAGAAATAACTTCAGCCGTAACGGAGTTAAAAGAAAAATCGGGAGCCGCGTTAAAACAACAGCAGCAGGAAACGACCGAAGTAATAACAAGATTAACAACTTCTCTTTCGGATTTGCAGACTCAAACAAAAACTCTGGAAAAACAACAGCATGAAGATCTTACCGCTATAGTTAAAGAACTTAAAGATAATTCGAATAATGCGCTCAAGCAACAGCAGATGGAGATTGATTCGTTTGTTAAGATTATTAAAGAAAAAACCGATTCGGCGGTTAGAAAACAACAGGATGATCTTGCTATTGCGCTTAACGAACTAAAAGAAAACACAAGTGCCGCAACAAGCGCGCAGTTAGACGAAATTAATTCCGCTTTTAAGAAAATAAAAGAAAATACAGCATCATCTATAAACGCGCAGCAGGAAGAGATCACAGCCTCTCTCAAAGATTTAAAAGAAAACACAGCATCATCTATAAACGCGCAGCAGGAAGAGATCACTGCCTCTCTTAGAGATTTAAAAGAAAATACAGCATCATCTATAAACGCGCAGCAAGAAGAGCTCTCAGTTTCTCTTAAAGATTTAAATGAAAATTCAATATCAGCAATAAATACGCAGCAAAAAGAGATCACAACCGCTCTTAGAGATTTAATAGAAAATTCTACATCAGCTATAAACGCGCAGAAGGAAGAGATCACAGCCTCTCTTAGAGATATAAAAGAAAATTCAACATCAGCTATAAGTGCGCAGCAAAAAGAGATCACTGCCTCTCTTAGGGATTTAAAAGAAAATTCAACATCATCTATTAACGCGCAGCAGGAAGAACTCACTGCCTCTCTTAAAGATTTAAAAGAAAATTCAACATCATCAATAATTGCTCAACAGAAAGATATCTCTGCCTCTCTTAGAGATTTAAAAGAAAATTCAGCATCAGCTATAAACGCGCAGCAGGAAGAACTCACTGCCTCTCTTAAAGATTTAAAAGAAAAAAACGAAGAAACAGTATCGGCGCAGCAGGGCGATTTAAACGCTACTATATTGAAGCAAATCGAGGAATGGAAACAACTTACAGCCGAAAAAGAACGGAACATAATTGCAGCTAACGAAAAACGCCTTGAGGATTACAGCAAAGCGCAGGCAGAAATTATAAAACAGTTAAGCTCTCTTCCCGAAGAAGCGTCGTTACTCGACACGGAACTGCGAAGATCAATGCAAGCATCCCTCGACAAAGTTAAAAATGATTTCGCGTTATTCGAAAGAGAATCCGAAACAAACATGCAGACTGCGGTTTCGGCATTTGACACGCAGGCAAAAGCGCTCCGCAAAGAGCTTGAAGAAATGGACAAAGAACTTGATGTAATCAGAAATCAAGCGTACAGCAATGTGTCGGACAAGATATCAACGTTTGAGAACGAAATTACCGCTGAACTCGGAAAAAGAGGCGGCGATCTCGAACGGCAAATCGCCGATTGGCAGACAGGCATCGAAGAGAAACTGGAATTCTCCGGCGATAAAATTTCGACAGAGTGGCAGTTAGCTGAAGATCGCATAATGACTGAGCAAAGAAAAAATATTTCGGTGCTCGGAGATCGTATCAGCGCGGATTTAGACGCGTTAAAACAAGACACCGCCGTTTTTGAAGAAGGCATAAGAGATGACATGAGCAATATTGACGAGACCCGCACATCATACGCCGAACAGATTAAGCATGAGTTAGGTGAAATCCGCATTTCTTCGGAGAACGAAACAAAAATCCAAATCGGTCATTATCAGCTTTCAATGCAGGAGATGCTGCGACAAAAACAAAAAGAACTGGAAAAAACCCTTGAAGAAATTTCCGAAAAAACGCAGAGCACTCATGATTCGCTGGATGGTATTCTTGTAAATCAGCGGCAGTCATTTGACGAGTGGCAGAATCAATACAATAACAGAATGCGCGAAGCTGATATTTCGTTTGAAGATTTAAGGCGTCATTCAAAAGATATCGCGTCTGAAAACGAAGAGCGATTTTCCGCATTCCGCATGAATATAGAAGAAATCCGCAAAGAGCTTGGCATTCAGAAAAAAATATTTGATCAAACCGGTTTGATTAAAAAAGATTTAGAAAATAAAATTGAGGAAATCAATGATGATCTTAACAGGCTTGAACAGCGCAAAAGTGAAATCACCGCGCTTGAATCCGATCTCGCCAGGATAAAACGGCTTGAAGACGAAGTGAATAATAAAATGACGCGCTTCATCAATGAGAAAACGCGCATTGAACAGATGGAAAATAATTTTAACAACTTGATAAAAACTTCGCAGTCCGTAAAAGAAAGACTCGAGCATATCTCAACTTCGGACGATATTCTTCAGACTGTTCAGCTTCAGATTAGAAAACTCGATGATTCTATAAAAAACACCGAAGAAAAAATCCAGCGCATCGACCGCAAAAGCGAAATACTTGAGCAGACAAACGAAGGAATCGATCGGAATTTTAAAGAACTGCAAAAAAATGAAAGCTCTGTTAAAACAGCGGAAAACACAATTAACGCGATATCAGATCAATTTTATAAATTACAGTCTTCTATCGAAGTTCTCGCATCTCAAAGCGAAAAAGCGCTGTTCGCTGAAGAAAAAATTACTGTCCTTGAAGATACGCTTGCAAAAATTGAAAAGCGCATAACAGAAATGAATGTCGCGCGCGAATGGCTTGCCAGAAGCGAGACTGAATTTAAAGCGCTTGATAAAGAAGTCCGCGCTCATTTGAAATTATCAAGATCACTTCTGGAAAAGGAAAGCGACAAACAAACTATGTCAAACAAAGGCGCTCCGACTCCGCAGACACGCGACAATATCTTAAGCCTGAAAAATAAAGGCTGGTCGGTGCAGGAAATTTCCGACGCGTTGAAAATATCCAGAGGCGAAGTTGAGCTGACGCTGGAAGTCGCAACGAGAAGTTAGAGAGCGAGCAGTGAATAGTGAAAAATGGAAAAATTTTCAAAAAACAAGAAAAAAGTTTCGCATAACGACAGATGAATTGTCTTCGTCATTGCCGGGATTAAAAAAAACTTTGCAAAAATTTGCTGACAGCCGCAGCGAAAACTCATACACTGTTGATACTCCTGTTGTTTATAACACAGCGTTAGACGACATTAAGGAAAGCGATAAAATAAAATTAATTCTTGTAGCGGATAATCCGGGCAGACGCGAACAAGCAGCGGAGAACAGACGCTATCTTATCGGACCCTCGGGAAAAATAGCAAAGAAATTTTTTACTGATAATCCTTCGCTTGGTATTGAATTTGAAAAAAACGTGATTATATTGAATAAAACTCCTATTCATACTCCTAGAACCATTGAATTGCGGGAGATTTGCAAGAGCGATAATAAATTAATTCCAATTTTGGAAAAATCACAGATTGATATGGCTTTATTATTGCTTGAATTTCAAGAATCGCTTAGCTGTCCTGTCTGGATAACCGGTTATTCCGAAATGAGAAGAAAAGGAATTTTCGAAATCTATACGCAGAAATTAAAGGAAATATATTCAAAAAAAAATGAATTATATCAGAATATATTTATTTACCGTCATTTTTCAATGAATCAGTTTACTATCGATTTAAAACAACAATCACAAAGCGGCGAAACCGTTTCGAAAACTTTAAAGCGAATCGGAACAGAATACAAAAAACGCATCATAGACAAATTTTAATTACTGTACTAAAATAATTATACATGAACGCCGCCGAATCAATTCTGTTAGAAAATATTGATGATACTGATTCATTATTTGTTTTTCCAACCGATATAGCAGCTTCCCGCTGGGCTGATCATCTGCTTCGCATAAAAGGCGGCTGCATCGCGATGAATAAATTTACAGCATGGGACAATTTTAAAAGAGATTCAATTAAATCAAAAGTTCAGAAAAAAAAGAGTATTCCTTCCGCATTAAGAAAAATTTTTATTGAACGCCTTATCAGTGAAAATGCCGAAAACGCCGCTAACGGTAAAACGCCGTTTTTTTCATCATTAATAAAGCCGCAGTGGGCTTCCTGCGCTTCACAATTTTCTTCATGGCTTACTTCAATTCTGCCTCAGCTTAGCGCATGGTTTTTAAAAACAACCAACCTAGGAATAGGTGAAATACTTACAGAACAAGCGGAAATGAAAGCCTTTATGCTTGAAGGCGATTATAAAGATATGTATTCTCTGGCTAAACGTTACGCGCAATTTTTAGAAGAACATTCTTTGTTTGAGCCTGCGTGGGAAACTCCGCCTTTTAACAATGAGGGTAAAAATGTTTTTATTTTTTTCCCCGAGTCGCTTTCCGATTACAGTGAATATGAGCAGCTTTTAAAAGAAAGCTCTCATGTAAAAATTGTTATCTCCTCCGGCGCGGAAAAAAAGACAACCGATTCATTTTTTTACACTAATTCCCGCGGCGAAATCGCGGAAGCCGCTCTATATATACGCGCATTGCACGAAAAGCAGGGAATCGCGTGGGATTCCATCGCGGTTTGCGTCTGCGATCCGGACAGCTATGAGCCGTATGTGCTGCGGGAATTCACAAACAGAAACATTCCATTTATAAAAAGAACAAGCAAACCGCTTTCTGATTATCCGGCGGGAAGATTTTTCCGCTGTGTGCTTGAATGCGCCTCGAAAGATTTTTCATTCGCATCATTAGTATCGCTTGTTATGAATAAAAAACTGCCGTGGAAAAAAAATCAAACCATAGACGAGCTTATAGAATTCGGAATAAATAATAATTGTCTTTTTTCGTGGACAGAAGAAAAAGACGGAATTAATAAGAAAATAAATATATGGGAAGATGCTTTTGAAAATCCTTACGGAAATTTTCATTCCGATATAAAATATTTTTTTACTAATTTAAAAAAAATGGTTACTGCTTTTCGTTCTTCTGCTTCATTCGCTGAACTTAGAAAGCAATATTTTATTTTCCGCGAGAATTTCTTTGATATGGAGAAATGCCCGGAAGAGACTGATTTAATATTATCGCGCTGTATTTCAGAATTAATAAATCTTACAGAACTGGAAAAAGGTTTTCCTGATGTTTCGTCAACCGATCCTTTTATTTTTTTTACGGAATATTTAAGCGAAGTTTATTATCTTCCTCAACCGAAATCTTCGGGGGTTGCGATTCTTCCGTATAAAACAGCCGCTGCCGCTCCTTTTGACTGTCATATAATTATCAATTCAAGCCAAGAGAGCCTTTCTATAGTATACCGGCATCTTGATTTTTTACCGAGAAAAAAACGCGAAGAATTGGGACTTAACGACGAAGATGTATCTTCTGATTTTATTAATATGCATAAATATAACTCCGTTAAAGTATGCGCTTTTTTCTGCGGCGAGCAAACTTTCAGCGGTTTTGCGATTCCTCATTCAAAAATAAACGCTCTTACAGAACCCAGAGGACGTTATGCGCAAGATGAAATTTATATAGATAAATTCATAAGTGATTATTATATAGAAGAACAATCATTTTTATCATCTTCGTTATCAGACACGGATGCCTCTGTTTTTCTTTACAAAAATCAAATTAACGGATTTACAGAATGGAAGAATAGACGTATAAATTTTTCTGACTCAAGGAATAATAATACATGGAGCGGCAATAAAGAAATAAATGAAATAATAAACGCATCATTCGCTAAAACAGGGAAATACAGCGTATCGGCTACTTCAATGCAAAAATACTTTTATTGTTCGTTAAATTGGCTGTTTGAACGGGTTTTTTCGTTAAAAAACTCCAAGATCGAAACAAGCCTAATGGCTGAAAATATTTCAGGACAGATTTATCATGCGATATTAAATAAATTTTTTATAGAATTAAAAGAAAACAATTTAATTAAACCGGTATCTGACGGGTCTGCACTCTCTCTTCCTGATAACTATAAAAAACTTTTAAACGATAGCATTAATAACATTTTTAATAATTTTCCTTATATAAATAAAGAAGAAACCGAAATGAGTTCTTTAACGGCGCGTCTTTTAACAGCAGCAAAAACCGATTATCAAAACAATTTGGAAATATTTCTATTGCAGTTTTTATTATATTTTTCCGGATGCGGCGTTTACGGCACGGAAAATTATTACAGTTTTGAATATGATTCTCATAAAATAAACGGCTGCGTTGATATAATTCTAAAAGATAATGATAATTATATAATAGTTGATTTTAAAACAAAAAACATGCCTTCTTTAGCTGATTGTACCGCAGAAAACGAAAATCCAATTACCGATTTCCAGCTTCCGATGTATATAACGCTTACAGAAGAATATAAAAAAATAAAAGTAAACACCGCTCTTTTTTTTAGCATTATTGATCCGCATCCTGAAGTAATCATCGGAAGTCTTACTAATGATAATACAAAAAAAACAATTCCTTCAAAAGAAGAAGATCGCATTACGCGCGAAAGCGAACGTTATGCTATATTATTTAACGAATTTAATAATAAAAAAAATCAATTTGTAAAAGAAATTTCATCAGGAGATTTTAATGTTTTTCCGCATGATAATAATGATTGCTTTAACTGCGGTTTTAATCGAATATGCCGTTCTGTTTATATAATCAGCAGGGAAAATATTATAACAGGAAACATATAATGGAAAAGAAAACAAATATTCCGCAATTAAACGAAGAACAAAGAAAAGCGGCTTTCTGTGAAAATAACGCGGTTATCTCCGCGGGAGCAGGATCAGGAAAAACAATGGTTCTTGCTAATCGTTTTGCATGGCTGATCACGGAGAAAGGCTTTAAAGCTGACGAAATTTTAACGCTTACATTTACAAAAAAAGCGGCAGGTCAAATGTTCAAGCGGATACATTCAATTATTTCGCAGATCGCATCCGCGGACAAAGGCATAGAATCGCAAAGAGCGAAAGCGGCGCTTGAGGATTTTTCGAAAGCTAGAATACAAACACTTGACTCATACTGCTCTTCTATTGTAAAACAATGCGCTCCGCGGTACGGAATCAGCCCGGATTTTAAAATCGATCAAGAACGATGCCGTGATATAGCTTTGGAAATATCTTATCCATATTTTATTTCACACCGGAATCATCAAGCTATAAAAAAATTATATTCACTCAGCGGACCTAATGATATCATCCGCGAAATTTTCGCGAATATTTTAATTAATCATTGTCATATTGATAAACCGATTGATTTTTTAGCAGACACAAAAAAACAATTTAATTTAATAAGTTTGGAATGGAAAAGTTATCGCGAAAAAATAAATAAATTACTAAGCGATATCAAAAACGATCTAGCAGAAAATAATAAGTATCTACCCGCTCTTATTCCTATTTTGGAAAAAACCGGTAAGGATAATTTTAATATACCTGATGATACTGCTTTGCAAAATTATTTTAATATTTTACTTTCTGTCCATGCTGACAGCGTAATAAAAACCGCGGAATCATCGCCAATACAGGAATCTCTTTTAAATTTTTTAATTATGTTAAATTCTGTTTCGAAAGTTAATTTAAGAAGCGGAAAAAAAAACGAAAACCCGGTAAAAGATAATATTAAAATTTTAAAAAAATATCAGGAAGCTGTTGTTTCTCTTGTAATATCGTGTATGCAAGCGGGATTTCTAATTTCTATTACTGAAATATTAAAAGAATTGCAGCGTCTTTACACCGAAAGAAAACGAGCCGAGAGCGTATTAACATTTACTGATGTAGCTAAACTTTCTAGAACTATTCTTCTTGAACAGCTTGATATAAGACAGAATGAAAAAGAGTCATTTAAAGCGATAATGATTGATGAATTTCAGGATAACAATGAATTACAAAAAGATATTTTATTTCTCCTTGCGGAAAAACAAGATAAAAAAAATCATGATATTCCAAAGGCAGATTCGCTTTGCCCCGATAAACTTTTCTTTGTAGGAGATGAAAAACAATCTATATATATGTTCCGAGGCGCTGATGTTTCTGTTTTTAGAAAATTAAAAAACGAAATAAAAAGTTCGGATCATCCGTTAAAAATTAATTACCGTTCTTCTTCAAATTTAATTAATGCTTTTAATATTATATTCGGCGGATACGATTTATGTTCAAACGAAAAAAATGTATATGCTTCCGTATTCGCGCCGGCTCAATCGCAACTGCTATTCGAAGCCGAATACTCGCCGTTAGAAGCGGGAAATTCAAGCGAAGATAAAACAACAGAAAAATGCGTAAATTTCTGTATATTAAATAAAAAAAATGAATCAAAGGAAGAAATTAATCTACTTTCCGCAGATGAAAACGAAGCTCGTTTTACCGCAGAAAAAATAAAATCACTGCTTGCAAAAAATTATAAACCGGATGATATCGCGATACTTTTTAGAACACGCTCATCCCAATTTTTATACGAAAAACATTTAAGGGCTTTATCAATCCCCTACTCCAGCGAAGATGTAAACGATCTTTTTTACGGAGGACCTGTAAATGATATTATTTCCGTTCTTCGCCTTGCGTCGCATCCAACGGATAAAATTGCTTACGCGGAAATGCTCCGCTCGCCGTTTGCGGGATTATCTCTCAGCGGAACTGCTGTCTGTCTTTCAATTTACTGTGATAAAAATAACAATGAACCATTTAACGATATTACTTCGAAACATCTGGATGATTTTGATAAAACGCAATATCTTAACGGACAAAAAATTTATAAATCAATTCGCGCTAAAGCCGAAATCGAAAGCAACAGTTCTCTTGTTAATGAACTCTGGTACAATGTTGGTTATCGATACGAAACAGAATGGAATCCTCAGACAAACGCTTACAGCGAATTATTCAATTATCTTTTTCATCTTGCAGCCGTTTCCGATACCGAAAATAAAAGCCTTGCTTCTTTCACAGACCAAATTATTTCGCAAAGAGATTCAGGTAAGCATCTTTCAGATATTGAAATTCCTTTAGAACGTCCTAGCGCTGTTCATCTCATGACTATTCATAAAAGCAAGGGACTTGAGTTTCCTGTTGTATTTTTGTGCGGATGCGGAAAAAGAAGCCAGAATGAAAGAATCGATGTTATTTATAATTCCGATTACGCGGGATTTGTATTCAGTCCGCCGGTTCCGTCTCAATGCAGTCAATTTTCCGGAAAACGAAATAATTTTTTTTGGGAGAAAGCAAACGATGAAACAAAATTAAAAAGAACCGCAGAACTTCGCCGCCTTCTCTACGTTGGAATGACAAGAGCCGAGAAAGAAATATATATAACAGGTTCATTGGAAATAAAAAATGAAGAAAACATTACTGATTTTTCACTTGTCATAAAAAAATATATTGAAGAAAAACTTTCAAAAAACGAAAATTATATCGAAGGCGATACTATCATAAATAATGATACTATGTTCGGTCTTCTTCTTCATGTAATCGCTTGTCATATTCCTACGATCGGAAATAATAAAAATATTTTCTTTAATCTTGAAGAAATTAAACGTATTTCACAGGATGAAGTCAGAGCGGAAGATTCAAAAAACGGCAGCGTAAAAAATAATAAAAAAAATCTTATTGAATTTATTAAGAACAAAGAAATATATTATAAAAAAGCAAAAATATTAACAACACCCGTTATAAATGATAATCACCTAACGCCTGTTTCTTTAAAGAAAAATGATGAAGAAACGGAAGAAACTGAAGTTATAGATATCGGCAGAGGAATAATAATTAATAAAGAATTTTCCGGCGGAAAGTCAAACGATATTTTTGACAAAGTTGATTCATTAATAAATACGCTTTCGCAAAGCGGCGGAGAAAAATCGGAAAAATTTAATTCAGGCAGTTTCGGAACAATCGCGCATATATGCGTTGAAGCGCAATTAAATAAAGACGAACCAATTTTACCTTCGAATATTTCATGTTTATTGACTATTAATCAAACAACCGCGCTTCTGGAAGCCGGTACGGAACTAGCAAAACGTTTTATTTTATCTCCTCTGGGAAAAATTGCGGAAAAGGCAAAAATAAAAGAATGTGAATTTCCATTCAGAAGTATAATTAAAAAAGAAGGAAAAGAATTTTTTATTAACGGAACAATCGATTTATTTTTTGATGATAATGATTCTATTCATGTTGTCGATTTTAAAACAGACAGCATTGAAAAACCCACAGAGCATACGGCGCAATTATCATGTTATTACCGCGCGGTTTCAACGCTTTTCGCAAATCCGTTAAAAAAACAAAGCCGTATTTGGCTTTATTATCTAAGAACAGGACATGCGGTAGAAATGACGTATATAGCAAAAAAATACGATTTAGAAAAAAGAGTTATTAAAAACAACAAATAAATTTTAATTGTTTTTTATTTTTATCTGTGATAGAATTGTCCTAATTATGATATCAGGAGAAAATGATGAGCAAATTTAACGCTGATGAATTATCTGATTTTGCGAGATATTACGGCTTTCATTACGAAGGAATTAATCCGCGGGCGCTTGTAAAAGAAATTTTAATAGAAATGGAAAGAGGATTGGAAAATAAATCTTCCAGTCTTGCGATGATTCCTTCTTATATATCTCCCGTTACGCGCATACCATCAGGAAAAACTGTTCTTGCTCTGGATGCCGGCGGAACAAATCTGCGTTCCAGTCTTGTTTACTTTAACGAAAACGGAGAAGCTATCGCTCAGGGAACAAAAAAAACGCCGATGCCCGGAACCGCGGGGCAATTAAGCGCGAATGAGTTTTTTAACGCTATCGCAGACGCCGCTCTTCCCCTCCTTAAAGATGCAAAAATCGAAGGTATTGGTTTTACTTTTTCTTATCAGATGGAAATAACTTCTGATGCGGACGGAATACTGCTTGCTTTCAGCAAAGAAGTTGACGCTCCCGATGTAATCGGAAAAGCAATCGGTAAAGGACTCCGCGACGCTCTTGCTTCAAAAGGTTTTAAATATTCAGGACCGATAGTGATGTTAAACGACACAGTGGCAACGCTGTTATCCGGTCTTGCGATGATTTCACCTGACGGAGAACCAATTCGCACGCTTAATGATTTCGGAGCGGAAAGCGGACCTGTAATTGGTTTCATTTTAGGAACAGGTTTTAATACCGCTTACCCCGAAACAAGTATTCCAAAAATAAAATTTCATTCGGCTTCTTCTCCGCAGATAGTTGTATGCGAATCGGGAAATTTTAACGTACGCTGCCGCGGAAAACTTGATATGGAATATGACAGCACTACAAAAACCCCCGGCGGTTATCATCTTGAAAAAGCGGCGGCTGGCGCGTATTTAGGACCGCTTACGCATCATATCTTAAAACAAGCGATAAAAGATAAAGTTTTACAATTTAAAAAATCCGACGAACTTCTGGCAATGCCAACGTTAGAGACAAGATTTTTAAACGAATTCAACCACGCTCCGCTGACCGCTCAGGGACCGCTCGGCTCTTTGTTTGCACCTAACGAAGGAGACGCGCTTGCGGCTGTTCAATATCTTTCTTCAATTGTTACAGAGCGCGGCGCGCTTTTTTCCGCGGCTGTTGTAGCGGCGATTGTCGAACGCATCAATCATAGTTTTGAACCTTACTCGCCTGTGCGCATCGCTGTCGAAGGCACAACATATATGATTTACAAGGGTATGCGCCGTTCGCTGGAATCGTATCTTCATCAAATGCTTTATTATAATAAGCCGCGTCCTTATGTTATATCTCCGGTTGAACAGGCAAGTCTTTACGGCGCGGCAGTCGCGGCTCTGAGTAAAAAAAATTGAGAGGCTTTTATGGCTGAAAAATCGTTAAGCGAAACAATAACTGTCAAAAAAACTGATCCAATTTATTACTTGGATCAAAATGTCGCATACGCGCGTACTGACGCATGGTTCGGGCATGTTACGCGAAATTTAATGATGGATATAATTTATCCGCAGACTGACGAAAAACTCTATCCTTGCATAATCTGGGTATGCGGCGGCGCTTGGATGCAGATGGATAAGAGCGCGCACATTCCATATCTTTCAGATTTAGCGCGCCGCGGTTTTGTAGTAGCGAGCGTCGAGTATCGCCTTGGACACGAAGCTCCGTTTCCTTCGGCAGTAATCGACATAAAAGCGGCTATCCGCTATCTTCGCGCGCACGCGAAACGCTATTCAATTGACGTAAAAAGATTCGGCATTTCCGGCGAATCGGCAGGCGGATATCTTACATCGATAACTGCTCTTTCAAATAACAAAGAATTTGAACAAGGCGAATACCTCGATCAATCCAGCGCTTTACAAGCGGCGTGTCCGTGGTATCCTCCCATCGATCTTCCGAAACTCGCTAAACAAACATCGTTCTATCCTCCATTCTTTGCTGGCAGCATCGAAGATAAAAAATACTGCGATTTTATCAATCCAATAAATTATATAACATCAAAAGCGCCGCCCTTTCTTATCTTACACGGCGATAAAGATGAAACAGTTCCATTGGATCAAGGAAAATTGCTCCACGATGCTTTAACAGAAAAAAAAATAAATTCGCGCTTTATAATAATAAAAGGCGCGGGACACGCAGATGCGAATTTTTTCCAGAAACCTGTCTGGGATATTATCGCGGAATTTTTTAAGGAGAAATTAAAATGACAAAAGCAGTTCATTTAAGAATTCAAAAAACGGATGTCGCGGATAAATTAATCCAATACATTAACGAAGGACTAGCTCCGTTAGGCGTAAATCTTTTATGCCTTGAGTTTAATCCCGGTTATAATTACCGCTGCTTTCCCGAGCTTGCCGACGGCAGTTTTGGAAAAGAAGACGCAAAAAAAGTTGCGTTAGCTGCAAAGAAAGCAGGCATACGCATTGTGCCTCTCTTCATGTGTCTTGGTCATCAAGGCTGGCGATTTGATAAAAATAAACTTTTAAAGCTTCATCCTGAGTTTGACGAAACACCTAACGTTCCCGAAGACGGAGACGCTGAAAACACTCCGGATTTGGAATTTTACTGCCACAGCTGGTGCGCATCAAACGACGATGTTTACAAATACGTCTTCCCGATGATAGACGAAATCACGGAAGACTTCGGCGCTGACTGCGTTCATGTCGGTATGGATGAAGTTTTTTCGTTAGCTGACGAGAACTGCCCAAGGTGCAAAGGCAAAGACCGCGCGCAGCTTTTCGCAAGAAGCGTAAATATTCTTTACGATCACATCGTTAAAGAAAAAGGCTGGAAGATGATGATGTGGGCAGACCGCCTTAACGACGGCGACAAATGTGATTACGGCGCGTGGGAAGGAGACATCTGGGGAACATGGAAAGCAATCGACATGATTCCGAAAGATATTATTCTAGCCGACTGGCACTACGAAATGAACGAAAAAGGTTTTCCCGGCATTGAAAAACTTTTAGAAAAAGGCTTTACCGTTCTTCCCGCAGGCTGGCGGAGTTTAAAACAAGCTCGATTTCTTTTAAGCGAAGCGTTAAAATATCAAACTATAGCGAAAGAAAAAAATTACAGCGGCGAATTAATGGGAATAATGGTTACATGCTGGAGCGAAGCGACAAACGAATTATTGGATGCCTTGCTTAAATCACTTAAAGTAAAAGAACAAAACGAAGAAGCAAAAGACGCAAGAGGGGTCGCTTCATCGATTGTATATATTTGTGATAATGTAAAGTAGATAGTTTTTCATTATAAAAATTTCATCCAGCTTCTATGTATTTTATTACATTTTCCAGCAATTCAGACGGCGTAAATGGCTTATTAATAATATCAAGCCCTCCTATGGCTTTCGCCTCAGACAGCAATTTTTCGTCACAATAACTTGTCAGGAATAAAACGGGAATATCTTTCCATTGGAGGTTTTCTTTCAGGCGGGCGGCTGCTTCAAGTCCGCTTATTTCGGGCATTTCAACATCCATAAGGATTAAATCCGGAATTTTTTTCTCAAGAAGAGAAAACATTTTTTGAGCCGACGGCATGGTCAGTATCCGATATTCTCTCTCCAGAGCAAAAGCCGCGACAGTCAGATTAGCGTCATTATCATCTACAATAAATATTAATTTCTGCATTGCTTAACCCATGTTATCTTTTAAATCTTCTTTAAACAGCCGCATTTGTTTCGCGATCCTTATATGCTTGGAAACTTTATCGTTTAATTCTTTCGGCTTAAATGGTTTTACAATAAAATCAGAAGCGCCGATGGTCATGGCTTTGCTCACATGATCCATTGTTCCTTCGGTTGTAATAATAATAATCGGAGTGTCTTCATAATCCGGCATTGCGCGTATCATTTGAATTAAATCAAAACCGTTTAATACGGGCATTAAGTAATCAAGAAGGATCAAGTCCGGTTTTTTTGTCCGCAGAAAATCAAGCGCGTCCTGGGATTTAGAGAGGATATAAACTTTAAACCGGTCATGCAGAGCGTACTGCATTGCGCGTAACATACTGTTTACATCGTCAACAATAAGAACAACAGGCTTATTGCTGATGGCATCGCCGGACGAAGGTTCTTTTTCCTCCGGAGAGCTCAGGTTATTCTCGATAATTTCAATTAACTTTGAAGCGTTATATGGTTTGATAATATAATCAACCGCTCCAAGGCTTAAGCCTTTAACTACGCTTTCCCTGTCGCTTTTTCCTGTCAGAAAAACTACCGGAATTGCGGAATAACGCTCGTCAGCTTTCAGGCTTTTAATCGCTTCATATCCGTCAATATCAGGCATATTAACATCCATTAGAATTAAATCGGGAGTTATATTTTCCAGCATTTCGAACATTTTTCCGGCTGATTCCGCCGTAAAAATATCGTAACGATCCTGCAGCCTGTTCTTCACCGATACAAGACTGTATTGGATATCGTCAACATAAAGAATTTTTTTTCTGATGCCGCCGGAAACTTCGCTTGCGGTTCCAGCGGTTTGAGATACTGATTTAGCCGGCTTTTTCATTACTATAACTCTCCAATTTTCCAATTATTTCTTTAAAATTCGTTCTATCAATATTATCCCGCAGCCAGTTTGCAAGACCGTCATCTGCCGTATATTTATATTTTTCTATTTCCGCCATCGCCTTGTCCGCTTCTTCAATATCATAATCCCTGCAGGCGTCAAGAAGATGTTTCAGCGTTCCGGCGTAAGGCGAGTCTTTAAGCGGTTTCGGATTTTCTGCGTCGAGATCATCTAACATTTTTTCCAAATCGCTGATCAATTTCCAAGCTTCCGTAAGGAATGTTTTATGATGATCGCGTATGTAATTAAAATCGCCGGTTTTCGCCGCCGCTTCAAGCTCTTTTGCTATAACGCCGACAGAACCTGCGCCGACATCAATGCTTGTTCCCTTGATACCGTGAACTTTTATTTCATAATTTTTGACTGTTCCTTCGTCAGGCTCTTTTTCGATTTCTTCAAGAAGTGAGCGGACGCTGGATTTATATGAACGAAGAACTCTAAGGTATTGCTGCTCGTCGTCTTCGTATCGATCTAATCCCGCCGTTATATCCAGTCCGTCAATTTTTTTATCCAAGAGCTTTGAGCCGGAAGTTTTGCTGTACGCGTTTGTTTCGTGTAACGTATCCGTGTACGCCATTGCCTCCGCTTCGGCTTCTTCAAATTCACTGTGAAGCACATGCTCTGTAATTCTGTCCAGAACCGCTCTTGTTTCTTTTGAATAATTCCGTATTTCATTTATTGAATCTAAAGCTCCCTTTCTGTCGTAGTCCGCGCACATCTCCTTAATTGCCGCCATCCTGCTTCGTAATTCATCAACATCGTCATCTCTATGATTAATATTTCCGGCGGCGTCTTCACGTTTTGATTCAAGTTTTTCTGTCAGCTGACGTAATTTATCTAAGAATTCAGGAGATAATTCTTTTAACAACTTTATATTTTCCTCACGCCCTCCGGCTTCCAGCCTGTGCGCCGTCTCGGAAAGTTCTTTCTCGCCAATATTGGAAAGCGAACTTTTAATGCCATGAACTGTTGTTATAAACTTTTTTAACACATCCTCGTTTTCAAATCCGCTTTCCGGCGCCGCGCCCGCGAGTTCTTCCAGCAGCGCTACAGCTTTATACGAGTCACGGATAAAAGATTCCATTAAAACTGTATCTATTCCGGCGTTGTTCTCAGACAAAGCGTTTATATTTTGCCTCCTTGCCGCGTCTATCACTTCGTCAGATTGTTTGTCACGAACATATTTATTAAGAATTGTGTTCATCTGACGTATGTCTATCGGCTTTGAAATAAAATCATCAAAACCGCTTTTAAAAAACATATCCGCCTGCCCGGACACAGCGTTTGCTGTAAGAGCGATAATCGGAGCGCTGTAACCAAGATCGCGGATATGCTGTGCCGCCTCAATACCGTCCATTTCAGGCATCATGTGATCCATAAAAATAATATCGTAGATTTTACCTTCTTTAATTTTATTGATAGCTTCCTGTCCGCTCATGGCGGTGTCTATCTGAAGCCTGTATAATTTCATAAGACCGACGGCGACATAAATATTTGTTTCAACGTCGTCAACAACCAGAATGCTTCCGTAAGGCATCGGGTCGCGCACGATTTTATTTCTCACTCTTTTCGCCATAAAATTAATTCGGAACTGACGCAGATTGTCAGCTACATCGTTTCCGATTATTTCCTTGTTTTCAATTTCCTGCGGCAGCTTAACGGTAAAATGCGTGCCTTTATCCGGTTCGCTTTCTACGCTGATATATCCGTCCATGAGATCAACAAGACGCTTTGTGATAGTAAGACCAAGTCCTGTGCCTTCGATTGTAAGATTTTTTCTTATTGTAAAACGCGTATATTCCACAAACAATTTTTCAAGCTGCTCATTTGTCATTCCGCTGCCGGTATCCCGGACGCTCAAAACTAAAGTTATTCCTTCCCTGTCATGTCCGAGCCATTTAACCTGATTACTCATCAAATGTTCCGGCAGATATGAAATTAAAGGTATCGGTTCTGTAGAAACAGATAACGAAACCTTTCCGGAATCAGTATATTTAAACGCGTTGGATAATAGATTATTCAAAATTTGTTTAATACGAAGCGAATCGCCGATAAGGTTCGCGTGAGTATTTTCATCGACAATTAACTCAAACTCAATCGGTTTTGATTCTACGCGCATCAAGTTTAACTGAACGGAATCATTTATCATACTCGCGACTTTATACGAAGATGGCATTATATCAAGTTTGCCCGCTTCAATTTTTGAAAAATCCAGTATGTCGTTAATGATGCCCAAAAGTAAATCGCATGAACTATAAATTTTATCAAGCCCTTCTTCAATATCCGCCGGCAGCTGCTCATTTGATATTAATAATTCGGTAACGCCTAAGATAGCGTTCATCGGCGTGCGTATCTCGTGGCTCATATTCGCAAGGAAGCTGGACTTTGCGGAATTTGCGAGATTCGCGGCTTCGTGCGCTTTATATCTCTCAGAGCCGGAAACGGCAAGCGCCATTAAATCCGCGAGAGATGAAGTGAAGTTCTGCTCTTCGATTGTCCACTCGCGTTCTTCAGGATAATCATTGCATTTCCACTGTTCGACGCAGACAACTCCAACCATTTTACCGTCGACGCGGATTGGCGCGTCAAGCGCGGCGCTTAAATAATCATATCCGCTGAATGAATCGGTAATCAGTTTGCAATCTTCAATGTTATTCATAATTATAAGCCGCTCTGATTCCAGAAGTCTCAAATATTCCTGACGGTTTGTCAAATCGAAGTTTTCAGAAAAATCCCAGTTGTTAGCGAACATATCATAACTGGAAACGCATTTTAAAATATTATCATTTAATAAATAACTCCAAATGGCGATGCGGTGAGCGCTCAGCGCGGAGCAACCTTCCTGCGCGACAATATCAGCCGCGTCTTTTAAAACTCCCGCTGAAATGGTCGGCGACTTTGTGATTCTCGCGAGCGCTTTATTCAATTTTTTAGAATACTCGTATGAGTATGAAATTTCCTGTTCAATTTTTTTTAATTTTGATATGTTATGCGAAATGCCGATAATCCCCACTACCGCGCCGTTCAGCATGAGAGGCACTTTAGTCGTTTCGTATAAAGAGTTTGTTCCGTCAGCGCAGGGAATTTTTTCTTCAACTGTAGTAATATTATTCTCATGCATCGCCGCGGCGTCATGTTCCATGTGGCATTTAGCGATATCGGGCGGTATATTAAGAGCGTCAGAATCAGTTTTTTCGATCATGTCTTCCATGCGCTTATTAAAATTTTCCAGGAACGCCTTGTTGCAGCTCTTGTATTTTAAATTTAAATCCTTTGTAAAAATAAGATCGGGAATGGAATTAAATAAAGTAGTAAGGGTCGCGGTTTGAAGCGCGAGTTCGTCAGTGCGTTTCTGAACAAGTATTTCCAGATTCCTGCCTGTCATGCGGCTTCTGAGAAAAAGAATTATAATCAGCGATAGTACAAGTAAAAAAAGCAAAGACAAACCCATAAACAACGGACGCTGCGCTTCCACGACTTTGCTGCGGTAATCGTAAGTTCTTCTCAGCCAGTGATCTGAGATGCTCTTGGTGTCAACGTTGACAAGAGCTTTGTCAATAATGGAGCAAAGAATTTCCTCGTTTTTATTAAGACCGAATTGAATGTCCATCGCGTAGTCGAACACAATATTAATTTTGTAATCGGGAAGTTCCAGATAATGCGTCAGATATAAAAGTCTTCTTTGATTAGCCATAACCATATCAATTTCTCCGCGCATCATCGCGGCGAACGCTTCTTCAACGCTCTCGTACTCAACAGTCTTTTTGTGATCAGGAAACCATTTATTAAAAACAGCGGCATAAGCGGTATTCCTCGCTAATCCCACCTTAACGTATAAAACTTCGTTAATTTTTATATCGGGAAAATCAATATGAGATATCAGCGCATGAAAGTCGGTTATATGCGCGGACTGCGGCCATATAAACCGCTCCGAGCGTTCATGCAAATATGTCAGTTCTGTAACCAGCGCGACATCTCCTTTCTTTAACATTTCAAATATCTGCGGCCATTGCGTATGTTCGTCATTAACGCGGTAAAAATTTAATCCGGTAAGATACGAAATTTCATTAAGTATATCCATAGAGACTCCGCGCCATTTTTTTTCGCGCTCGTCATAAAAAGAACCGGGGTAATTACCGGGATCTACGCCAACCGGAACAACAGGATTATTACGGATATATTCGCGCTCTTTTTCTGTTAGCTGCATCTGCACCTTGTGCCGCATATATTCAGAATGCGATTGATTATACAGCGTTGTCAGATAATGCACGCTGCCTTCAGTCTGCAAAATTTTTTCCACTACCGAGATGATTGGATCAAGCTCGGGATTTTGAGTTGTTAAAGAAACCGGACGGTAAATCAAAGGGTAAAAATAAAACGAGTTTACATCTCTGTACTCAATAAAATTTATTTCTGAAGTGCCGGTGTAATAGAAAGCGTCGATTATGCCGCTTTTTAACGCGTCGTAAACTAAGCTGACATCATCCAGTATAACAGCCTCATAAGAACCGGGCTCAAGCTCTGAAGAAACAGTCAGTATTGTGGCAGTTCCCTGAATGAAGCCGCAGCGGATTTGACGCTCTCTATTTATTTCATCGAGAGGTTTTGAACCGGCTAGGCGAAAATATTTTAACGGGCGCATGGCGATTGCGCTCGTCATGCTGTAAATTTTCAACCGTTCTTCTCTTGCAGTTAATTCGCCTGTGAAAGAAATTTCCCCTGTTTCAAGACCTGCGAGCAAATCATTCCAATCATAAAGCGCGGGTTTAAAAGTAATGCCGAAAATCTCTGTCAGCCATTCGCAGAATAAAGCGGTAAATCCTTTAATATCGCCGTTTTCATCTGCAAAAGCTTCTGTACTAAGCGGCATCCCGTAAATTAATGTATCATTATTTTCGCGGATTTTAGCGATAGCGTTTATTTCTTCCTTTGTCACGCCGGGAACATCGGCGTAAGATAAATGTTTTGAAATTTGATCTGTATCCGAAACAGAACATCCAAAAAAAATTATAGATACAAGAAAAATAATTAATATAAATTTCTTTTTCATTTTTTAGCGATACTTGCCGCATATTCTACAGCCGCTTTTTCCGCTTCATCAAACTCACTGTGAAGCGCATGCTCCGCAATGATATCCAAAACCGCTTTAGTTTTTTTAGAGTAATTTTTTTGATCTGCGATTATATCTAATACTCCCTTTCTGTCGTAATCCGCGGCTTTCCGCTGAATTTCGTTTAACATACCGATCAATTTTTCGGCGTCTTCATTTTCGGAAACTTCGTCTCCGCCGCGTTTAAACTCCGGTTTTTCCAAAAGAGCGCGTAACTTGTCAAGGAATTCAGGAGTTGTTTTTTTAATAAGGTCTATATCACGTTCACGCCCGCTTGTTTCCAGCAGCAGCGCCAAATCAGAAAGCTCTTTTTCTTGAATATTCCATAGAGTGCTTTTTATGCCGTGAATAATTACAATAAATTTTTGTAAAACAACGCTGTCTTCAAATTCATTTTTTTGCAATGCTTCATCCAGCCAGACAACAGCTTTTTCCGCGTCTCTGATAAATGAATCAATTAAGATAGGATTCATCCGCGATTGATTTAAACCGCTGTTCGTTTCTTTAGAAACGGATGTTTCATTTTGCCTGCGGACGGATTCAATTACTTCAGGCGGCTGTTTATCGCGGATAAAAATATTCAGAACTGAGTCGAGCTGGCGTATGTCTATCGGTTTAGATATAAAATCGTCAAAGCCATTCTCCATGAACATATCAGCCTGCCCTGTAACAGCGTTTGCCGTAAGCGCGATAATCGGAGAAGAATATCCCAAAGCGCGAATGTGTTTTACAGCTTCCAGTCCATCCATTTCCGGCATCATGTGATCCATAAAAATAACATCGTAGATACCGCCTTCTTTTATTTTATTTATCGCTTCCTGTCCGCTCATTGCAATATCAACCTGCAGCTTGTAAAGTTTTAAAAGACTGGATGCGATATATACATTGGTTTCTATATCGTCAACAATAAGAACTTTACCGTAAGGCATTAGATCGCGCTCAATCTGCCCTCTTTGTCTGTGTATCATGTAATTTCTGCGAAACTGCTTTAGATTTTCAATAACTTCTTTTCCCAGCGTTTCATCATCTACAATTTTTTGAGGAAGACGCGCCGTGAATAATGTGCCTTTATCAGGTTCGCTTTTAACATCTATTTGACCGCCCATTAAATTAATAAGACGGCGCGTAATCGCAAGACCAAGACCGGTTCCCTCTACATAATTTTTCCTTCTCTGATTAAAACGCGCGTACTCCTCAAACAATTTTTCTAATTGTTCGTTTGTCATGCCTTGACCTGTATCCTGTACGCTTAATATAAGAGTTACTTGATTATCTGAAATCGTTTCAGGCGGCGTATGTTCAATTTCTACCGATAAAATAACTTTTCCGGAGTCAGTATATTTAAACGCGTTAGAAAGCAGATTATTTAAAATTTGTTTAATGCGAAGTTCATCGCCGATTAATTTCGCCGGCACATTTTCATTTACCTGAAGCTCAAATTCAATCGGCTTAGATTCAATCCGCATCATGTTAAGATGCACCGAATCATTTATCATGCTTGCTACTTTATATTTAGCCGGTATAATATCGATTTTTCCGGCTTCAATTTTTGAAAAATCAAGTATGTCGTTGATGATGCCCAAAAGCAAATCGCATGAGCTGTATATTTTATCAAGACCTTCTTCGATGTCTTTCGGAATATTTTCATTTTGTATTAATATTTCCGTTACGCCTAAAATCGCGTTCATCGGAGTGCGTATCTCGTGGCTCATGTTCGCAAGGAAAGAAGATTTTGACTGAGAAGCTGCTAGAGCCGCCGCTTCCGATTCTTTGCGCTTTGTAATGTCACGGGCGATGCCTAAAATTCCTACAACTTTTTCATCTAACATAAGAGGCATTTTTATCGTTTCATAAAGCGGATTTACGCCGTCAAAACGCGGTATGTGCTCTTCTATTGTAAAATTTTGTTTTTCGCGTATAACCTTGCGATCCATGTCTGTGTATGCTTTAGCTTCTTCATCCGACATCCCAATTTCTTTACTGTCATAATTACCGGCGACTTCATCTATTCCCTTATTGAAATGTTCCAAAAAAGCTTTATTGCAATGCAAGAATCTTAAATTCAAATCTTTTGTAAAAATTAAATCGGGAATTGAATCAAACAATGTTGTTAAAGTGGCTGTCTGAAACGCGAGTTCGTGAGTGCGTTTATCTACCAGTCTTTCAAGTTTTATGCCAGTCTGTCGGCTTCTAAAAAAAAGAATTACCACAAGCATCAGCACAAGCAAAGACAAACCGATTGAACCTATCAGCCACGGTATTCTTGCCTGCGCCAGTTTTAAACGGTAGTCATAAGTTCTGTGCCGCCATTGCTCCGAGATCGTTTCGGTATCGACCATCACAAGCGCTTTATCTACAATGGAGCATAACAAATCTTTTTTAATGTTAAAACCAAATGTGGAAGCGAAACTGTTATCAAACATAATATTGACTATGTAATCGGGAAGCTCCTGATAATTTATTAAATTTAAAAGAGAGCTGTAGCTGTTCATAACAAGATTAACTTCGCCTTTCATGAGAGCGTCGAAGGATTCACCCTGACTGTCGTATTCAATTACATTCGGATGATTCGGAAACCAACTGTGAAAAAATTCGGCATGAGCGGTTCCTCTGCTTAAGCCTGTCTTTTCGGAATAAATTCTGCTCAGAGCAACCCTGCGGTAATCGGCTCTGGAAATAAGAACAGATCGATCCGTCATAACCGAGTTGTCGGGCCACAGAAAAAGTCCCTCCCGCTCAGGCGAACGGATGACTTCGGTAAGCATATCGATTTCTCCCGCTTCAAGCATTTGAAGCAGCTCGAAAAACTCTACGCTGTCACTGTGAGTAACTTTAAATTCAAGCCCTGTCAGAGACGCGACTTCTTCCAGAACGTCATGAACTATACCCTGCCATTTCGCATAACGCTGGTTATAATAACTGTTAGGATAATTATCATGTTCCGCGCCAAGACGTATAACGGGATTTTTCTTTATGTATTCAAGCTCCTCGTTAGTAAACTGCGAATACAATTTATATTTCATATACTCGTTATGACCTGATTCATATAATTCGCTTAAATAATTCCCGATGCCGCTGTCCAGAGCTTTTTGAATAACAGAGATGACCGGTTCAAGTTTTGGGTTCTGTGTCGAAAGAGAAACAGGAGAGTATATCAGCGGAAAAAAATCAGACACAACAATATCGCCGTGAGTATCCCAGTAAGCTTCCTGTACGCCTTCGGTGATTAAGGTATCGGCTGCTCCTGTTTTTAATAAATTATACGCTTCATCGTATTCGTGTATGTATACAGGCTCGAATTTTCCGCTTCTGTAATGTGAAACATCTGTGGCAATGGTGGTTTTTTCCTGAAGAATATATCTTGGCAGGCGGGTCACTGCGATTTCCGCAATTGGCTTTGAACCTTCGATTCGAAAATATTTCAGGAAACGCTGCGCTATAGTCCCTGTCATGAAATATGTTTTCCGGCGTTCGTCGTTCGCCGTAAGTTCGCCGGAAAAAGCAACCTCTCCGCTTTGAAGCCCTTCAAGCAAGCCAAACCATGAATAATGATTAACCGTAAATTTAACGCCGAATAATTCAGTCAGCCATTCGCAAAGAAGAGCGGAGTACCCTCTAATTTCTCCCTCGGTATTTAAAAACGCCTCGGTGCTTAATATCATTCCAAAAATAAATTCGCTTATGTTTTTTTTGATATCTTCGATTGCCGCGATTTCTTCGGCGGTCACGCCCGGTACATCACGATATGAAGAAAAGAGCTTGGTTTGGTTATTTTGTATATTTTCCTGATTATTACAGTTGAAAAAAAACGCAGACAAAAGTATTATAGGAAATAAATAACGTACTGAATCGATGAATCTATTCATCGCAAATACCACCCAGTTATCTGTAATTTTTTTCCCGCTTATGGTATTTTTTTTGTCGCAAATACCACCCCATTCTACAATTCTTTAATATTTTATCACAAAAAATGTAAAATTGTCAAGAAAGAATAAAATTATTGATTTATTTAATAAAACTTTAATATTTTATAAAAAAGTAAAATTCTTATTTATCTGTTCTAAATTTTTCATTAATATCCATAAAAACTTTAACAATTTCCGGATCAAAATGAGCGCCGGAATCTTTTGATATAATGCTGACAGCTTCTTCGTGGGTAAAAGCCTTTTTATACGGACGTTCGGAAACCAGAGCGTCATAAACATCAATGATCGCCATCAAGCGGCTCTGAAGCGGTATCTCATTTTTTTTCTTTCCGTAAGGATATCCGGTTCCGTCCCAGCGTTCATGATGGAAAGCGGCGATTACTTTCGCGTTATCCAAAAATTCCGCGTCTCCTGTCCTCTCTATCGCTTTGTCAATAATGCGTTCGCCTTCTATTGTGTGCGTTTTCATTATTTTAAATTCATCTTCTGTAAGATGAGCCGGCTTGTTTAAAATCATATCGGAAATAACGATTTTTCCCAGATCGTGAAGCCGCGCGGATGAAATTACCGACGGCATATTCCAGCTTTGCATTTCATCGGTATAAACGCCTTGCTCCAGCATCGCGTCTATCAATATTTTTAAATATCCTGCCGTGCGGTCGATATGTCCGCCGGTATTTTTATCGCGGTTTTCTACAAGGTCAGCGAAAGTATAAACGATGCCGTTTTGAAGCAGGATAAGCTGTTCGGTACGGCGGGCTAACTGCGCTGTTCGTTCGCGTATTAACTCATCTATTTGCAAATGATTTTTTATGCGGTTTAAAAGCACCGGTTTAGAAAACGGCTTTAAAATAAAATCCACAGCTCCTAATTCAATACCGTGCGCTTCGGTTGACGGGTCGGTCATACTGGTTAGAAATATAACCGGTATTTGCGAGTAAGAACTGCTGCTTGATTTTAATATTTCCATTGCTTCAAACCCGGACATTTCCGGCATTTCGATATCAAGAAGGATTAAATCGGGAATAAATTTTTCCAGAGCTCTAAACATTTTTGCGGCAGAGGATAAAGATATCACCCTGTATTGCTTTGAAAGAGCGTCCTCTGCAACGGTCAAGTTTGTCGCGTTATCATCAACCAAAAAAATGGTTCTTTGCATAGTTTTATCCTATCAAAAATTAACGCACAAATATTCCGCTTCTGTAATTAGTTTGTAAGTCTCATAAACACATAAGTAATCGGGCAAGCCGGAGTTGGGATTCCAGTCGCTGACTCCTGTCAGCTCCTTTCACCCCCGACTACGCGCTCCCGGCGCTTCCATGCGCCGATTTTATCGTTAAGGCTTTCGCCTTAGCTCTATTAACAAGAGCGCTCCGTTTCAAATCCGATTACTCCGATAATAATAAATTAATCAATTTATTTATGCCTGATAACAATTTATTATTTCCTCGGGCAACCCGGATTTGAACCGGGGACCTCTTGGTCCCGAACCAAGCGCGCTACCAACTGCGCTACTGCCCGTCTAATTTATAAGATTTTATCTTTTTTAACATGAAGTGTCAAGGAATAAGATTTATCAACATTTAACATTAAAATTTGGGTAAAATAGAATAACTAAACCTCGCTCAGATGTATAATTTACCCGTAAACAAGAACCTGTGTGCCGAGCTGCTTTCTTGAACTCGCTGACGGCAGTTTTGGAAAAGAAGACTCAAAAGACGCAAGAGGGGGCGCTTCATCGATTGTTTTTATTTGTGATAATGTAAATTAAATATTTTTGGTTTTTAAAACTCTGATTGCGAAAATAGCACTTAACAATCTATAAATGAGATATATATTTTAGCTTTGTTTTAAGTAGCATAATAACTTCTTTGGATTTTTTTCACCTTTATTTATTGCTTCATATAACTCCAATAAATCATTAGTAATGAAATTATCTTTTGGCGGTAATGATGTATACCCATATATACCATTTTCTCTATGTTTTACAATGATTGCATTTAACACCCAAAGCAAAGCAATAATATCATCATCTTCTATACGCGATGACATTAATCCATAATCTATTACCTGGGCATGATTTCCATCCCATAATATATTCCAACTTCTAATATCATTATGATGAATATTATTTTCCATGATAACTAATAAAAATTCTAGTATATCCTTTGCAACTATTTTTAAATCAATTTCTTTTTTGCCAAGAATTTCAGAAAGTAATTCACCGGAATCACGTAAAAAAACAATAATTGCTCTTCTATTATTAATTTCAAAATCCAATAATTTAGTTGATTTAACTTTTGATAATTTTTCCCAAAAAAGCATATTAGAAATATCTGTAATTATTTGAATTTTATTCTCATTAGTACTTTCATTAAATAGATATTCTTTAATAACAAATTTATAAGAAAAATAGTAAAATCTACCAAGTAAAGGATTCATATACGGAAAATCAGAATCATTATAAGCAATATTTGTTTTTTTATCATATACATATTTTTTCCCGTTTATATGTATAAATTTTTCTTTTTTACTTATTAAATAAATCGGACGTTTTGTTAAAGAAAGATGAGTATCAAACTCGCCTATATATTTAATATCAACATCAGTCTTAATAAGATCAAAAATAGCTAATTCATCATCAGGAAGAGAAGCATCCCAAAATAAAGATGAATCTTCATTTTTCAAAGCTAACTCTACAATCAATGTTGATACTTTTTCGAACATTGCTTTTATCAATTCTTGAACATATTCTAAACCTTTATAATGAATAATATGATGTAAAACACTTAAAATGATAATAACATCATAATCATCTTTATTTATGTCATTTAATGCTTCTATACAAAAACTTTTATTCTCTATTTTTGTTTCAATACCATTTATTTGACCAATTAATTTTGACACTTCAACATTTTTTGGATCAGATTCCCACCCCGTTGTTATTGCACCTCTATCTGCGAAATAATAACAAATATATCCTAAGGAAGAGCCTATGTCTAATATCTTCTGTCCTGTAATAATATTATCCAACGATTTTTCTATTAATCTACAACGATCCTTACAATCACGCTTAGGTGCAATATCTAGTATATTTATCATATAAGCTGGCTGGTAATATTCAACTTCACTTAATAATTTTCTTAATTTTATTATTTTGAAATCATTATCAATCAATATATTTAACGATTTATCTAACATATTTATTATATTTTTCATTTTATAATACTTTTTTATATAAGAAGGAAATAATTTTTTAATTAATTTTTTTAATATATTTTTCATTTATATTCCTCCTTTCATTCTCAATTAATATTTTTCTCTGATGGATAAAAAATCATCAAACGTTCCAATCCGGCGAACACATCAATCACTTGTATTTTTTCCAAACACGATTTACAGTCACATCGATAACACGGCATACAAGAAGTATTACATTGTACCTGTATTGATTTTCCTATCGGAGCCCATTCTTCCGCGCTCGCTTCTCCATGCCAAATAACAAGATTCGGGACGCCTTGAATTCCCGCAATATGCGCCGGACCGCTGTTGTTCCCAATGTAATAATCAAATTTTTTACATAGATAACAATATTCCAATAAAGATAATTTTCCTGCTATTGATATAATTTTATTTTTATCGTTTGTCATGCTGATAATTCTCTCGTTTATTTCTATTTCATGATTTCCGCCGACTAATACAATACTTGCATTTAATTTTTCATTAATTAAATTACATAGTTGAGAATATTTTTCTAATGACCATTCTCTGTTTGTATTTCCGCATCCGGCATGAATACCAATCAAAATCTTATCAGAAAATAAATTTTCATTATTGATATATTTATCAACCTTATTTTGCGCTTCAACAGGAATATTCAATTCACAATAAAGCATTTTGTCATACTCAAATGTCTTTGTGAGCAGCAATAATTGATCGCTTATATTCCATTTTGGATTTTGTCCGTTAATATTTTTTAATGCAGGGATCGGATGAGAGATTGAATCATATTCTGCGTTTTCCGAATATTCCAGGCAATAATCAGCTATTAAAGATGTTATATGTTTTGTTTCCGGATGTCTTCTTAAATTAATCGCCAAGTTATATTTTCTATTTTTTAACTTTGAAATAAGTTTTTCCAGTTTTATATCGAAATCATTATCAATATTAAAGCCTTTTCCGCTCACCTCATTAAAAAATGAAAATGTATAGATATTATTTATTTCAAGCTGGTTTTCCATTATAGGCTTTACCCATGGAGCGCAAAGCAAATCAATTTGAGATTTTGGAAATAATTTACGTATATTTCTTATTGCAGGTATTGATAAAATCATATCTCCGATATGATCAAGTTTAACTATAATTATTTTTTCTATACCAAGAGGACATAATGACGGTATTCCATGGAAACGATTAACGATAGGCGAATTATTTTCGCTATAATCAAATTTATTTGAATCCAGATATGGATTAAAATAAATATCTTGTTTTTGAAGTTCACCAAACCATATAGAATTAAAATATTTTTCGTACTCATTTTCATTAAACTTATCTTTTCTGGAAACTCTTTCAAAGTGGATTATCTGAACTTCCGATATGATTAAATGATAATAATGCAATTGATTAAGTTTGAATGCTAAATCAACTTCATTACATATGATAGGAAAATTTTCATTAAAACCACCTGCTTTATCCAATTTATTTTTCTCAATTGCAAAACAAGCTCCTTGAAAACCAATAGAAGGTCTTGAATAATGCAGTAGATTATGATACGCAGTTGAGTTTTCAGGAATACATGTGAATGAATGAGCTGTACCAATTCCATGTTTTACTTTAAATAATCCTGCACCATAAATCGTTCCGTTTGGGTATAGTTCTAAAACTCCTACCGCGCCAATCTCATTTCGCTGAGCTTCTGCAGACATTCTTTCCATCCAGTCAGGCGTCATGATTTCTGTATCATCATTTAAAAATATTAATATTTCGCCGGAAGCTTCTTTTACTCCCAAATTATTTAGCCGTGACCAATTAAAAGGTTCATTTATATAAAGAATTTTACAATTATAATTTTTTAAAAGTTTTTTCCCAAAATCAGAAGTTTTTCTGGAGTTATCTACTATAATTAACTCATAATTTTTATAAGTAGAAATTCTTACAATAGAGTTCAAGCATGATTCTATAAATGTTTTTGATTTATTTTTAAATAACTTTGTATAACATGTTGCGATAATTATTGAAATCTTTGGATTACCATGAAGACATCTTTTTAATGATGTAACACCGTATTTATTAACTTCAATAATACCATCTATACGGCGGCGTTTAATAGCATTAAGACGCATTTTATTTTCAAGAGAGTCATAAATACGTTCATCATCAGAATCAGGTATAGTGAGCAATATTCCCGGTTTATGATGAGCCGAAGAAAATTCTGTAATTTTAAGCAAAATGTCATATAATGAAGCATAAAATGAAATATCTTCTGTCTCAATTTCATTTAATAAATCCTTTCTTAAAATACATGCGCGATTAATGTAATTATTAACAAGGAATAAATCCGGCGACCATCCGGGCTTGTAATATGGTTTATCAATAGTATCGCCTGCAAAATAATCGTGATCAAAATATAAAACAGAAGGCTGCCAATCTATACGATTTAACTCATAATTAAGTTCAAAAAGAGCGTTTTTATGCAAAAAATCTCCATATTGCAAAAACAACACATAATCGCCGGAAGATTTATTATGAGCAGTCATCGAACCGATTATTATTTCATAATTTTCATAGATTTGTTTTTCTATAGATGAAATAGTATCAATATTATTTTCCGAAACAACAATTATAAATTTATAATGTTTTTTTAGATTAGGTATAATTGATCTCATTCTTTCAAATTCGATATATGTCGGTTTAATACGTTCCCATATTTGCGCATGCGTTTCAACTTTATTTTCATTTAATACTGAGGGGTTATTTTTTTGAACAGACCTTCGTAAAACATCAAAACTTTTCACGCCGTGCTTTAAACAAAAACTAATACCTAAAAAACCAAGAGCAAACCAATGAAAAGGATTTCTTAAATGAAAACCTCGGTTATTTATAAGACGTTTTAGTTTTTTCAATTTATTTATCACATACATAATGCTGATACCTCTCTAAGACTTCTTACCGTATATTCAGCGGATGTTTCTATACTATTTTTTGCCAGTAATACATTCATTCCCACTCCCGCCATTTTCGCCGCTTTAATATCGCGTTCTTTATCGCCGATAGATACAGAACAAGACATATCAATGTTATATTTATCTCTTGCTTTTAAAAACATCCCGGCGTTTGGTTTACGGTCGGGATGAATATCATCAAGAGCAGTACAATAAAAAATATCAGTAATTGTAATTTTTTCTTTTAATAATTCATTAATTATATATTTGTGAAGCGCGGTTAAATCATTTTCTAAAAAATATCCGCGGGCAACTCCCGATTGATTTGTAATAATTATGATGAGATAATTTCTGTCTAAAAAATAACGGCATAATTCGAAAAAACCGTCTGTAAACTCAAAATCTTCACGGTGGATAACAAAATGACGGTCGATATTGACAACGCCGTCCCTGTCAAGAAAGAGCGCTTTATTCATCAAGCAGGCTCCTTTAATTCGGAAATTCTTCCTACAAGATCGCTTGTTGAATAACCGTTTTCTCTTTCCAAAAACAAAACCTCACCGCCGTAACTTTGCACATAACGTCCTTCGATCCAATTTTCAAGAGCGTAACCTTCTTTGGCAATAATATCAGGGCGCAGCTCCTGAACCAGATTTAATGCGGTATCTTCTTCAAAAATAATCACAAGATCAACGCATTGAAGAACAGCAAGCAATGACGCTCTTGTTTTTTCATCCTGTATCGGACGGGACGAACCTTTTCTTTTTCTTACAGAATCATCGCTGTTTAATGCGACAATCAATCTGTCACAGCGTTTTTTAGCCTGTAAAAACGAGCTAACGTGTCCGTAATGCAGAAGATCAAAACAACCGTTAGTAAAACAAATTTCATCGCCTTCGTTTTTCCATACTTGTATAATTTTTTTTGCCTGAGAGAGCGTTACGATCTTTTTAAACAGATCGCCGTCATTTTCTTCAACTGCATGTCTTTGCACATAATGAATAATTTCTTCCTGAGTAACAGTCGCAGTCCCCGCTTTACTAATTGCAATCTGCGCGCAAATATTAGCTATATGCAAAGCCTGAGGAATTTGAACATTGCAGGCAAGAGATAAAGATAACGCCGCCAATACTGTATCACCTGCTCCGGAAACATCATAAACTTCAGGACTGTATTCTAATTTATTATGAACAGCCTCTCCGCTTGACGGTACATAAATAATTCCGTCTTCACCGAGAGTAACAATAATGTTACCGATAGAATTTTTTTCGCATTGTAAACGAGCCGCTTTTATTACATCATCAATCGTTTTAACAGCGTATCCTATACATTCCGATAATTCTTTTCTGTTAGGTTTTACATAATCAGCGCCGGAATATTTTGAAAAATCACGGCTCTTTGGATCGACAAGGATCAATTTACCGCGGTCTTTAGCAAGCCGAATTACAGCTTGCGTAAAATCTTTACAAAAAAAACCTTTATTATAATCCGAAAGAATAACAACATCGCAGGATTCAAGTTCTTCCTTAAAAACTTTTATGATTTTTTCATAAGTATCAGTATTAAGAGGATCTGTCGTTTCAATATCATATCTTATTGTTTGTTGATTTTGCGCTATCAAACGCGTTTTTACCGTAGTGTTGCGGTGAGGTTCAGTAAAAAGGTAATATTTTCCTGTGTCCGCAAGCAGATTATTTATCTGTTCCTGATGCTGATCAGCTCCGGCAGCGCATAATAATACATGGCTGTTTCCGCTTAACGTAATTAAATTTCTGAACACATTACCTGCGCCGCCAAGCATGTTTTTCTCTTCTTTATGGCGTAAAACAGGAACAGGAGATTCAGGAGATATGCGTTCTATATCACCGTATACATATTTATCAAGCATTATGTCACCTAACAGAAGGAGGCGCGCTTTTGAAAACTCACTTAATATATTATTAATATGGTTTATCATCAGCTCATACCTACTATTTCTTTAAATCTTTTTGCGGCATCTTCGATAAGACATTGTTCTGTTGTTATTTTTCCATGTTCAAGAATGATCCCTTTATTACATAACTTTGTTACAGCCATGATATTATGGCTTACAAAAAGAATTGTGCGTCCGCCGTTCAAACTTAAATCCTGCATTTTAGCGAGAGCTTTTTGCTGAAAATTATAGTCGCCTACAGCAAGCACTTCATCGGCGATTAGTATTTTGCTGTCTAAATGCGCAGCTATCGCAAAACCGAGGCGGACATACATTCCTGACGAATAACGTTTTACAGGAGTATTGATATGACGAGAATCAATTTCACTGAATGCAATAATCTCATCGAGTTTACCGGCGACTTCCCTGCGTTTCATTCCAAGAATTGCTCCGTTCAGAAAAATATTTTCGAGTCCTGTTAATTCGCCGTGAAAACCTGTTCCGACTTCTAAAAGACTCGAAATCTTTCCTTTAATATGAAAACACCCTTCTGTAGGAGCTGTGATCCGGCTTAGAATTTTAAGCAGAGTTGATTTACCGGCGCCATTCACTCCCATAATCGCGATGCGATCACCTTCTTCAATTTCAAGATTTATATTTGAAAGAGCCCAAAAACCGTCCTTAGTGTAAACGTTTCCTCCGCCGATTTGCGAATTCGGATCTTCTCGTCCCAATATACGCGCAAAGTAACTTTGTAAATCTTTCCATAATGCGCCGTTATTAATTACTCCGAGCTTATAATACTTAGAAATATTTTCGATCTGTATCGCAAGCGGCATCAGATTACATCCATACAAGTGCGCGCGTTACGGTTAAAAAGTATTAATCCGAAAAACACAACTAAGATTGATATTGATATACTTGATATCACCATTAAAGCCGGAACTTCACCCGCGCCGTAAAACCACATTCTGAATAATTCCATTGGAGCGCTTACAGGATTGATATAAAAAAACAATTTGAATTTTTGCGGTACTTGCGATAATGGATATACTACAGGCGTTGCGTACATTGCAAGCTGCAGTATTAATCCTAATAAATGATTAAGGTCCCGGTATTTTGTAGTCAGCGATGAGATAATCATACCGATACCTGTTCCAAGACAGGCAAGCCAAATAATCATTAAAGGAAAAAGAAAAGCCGTTAAAGAAGGACGCACCGGATTGCCGGATAAAATATAGTAAACTAAAAATACCATCAAGATCGCAAATTGTATAAACAATTTTAAACACGCGCTGAATGTAGTGGCGATAGGAACAACAAGCCGCGGAAAATAAACTTTTCCAAACACTCCGGAGTTATTAAGAAAAATTCCTGACGCGGTATTAAGACTGGCGGAAAAGAAAGTCCATAATGTAGTCCCGCCGAAATAAAAAAGAAGAGACGGAATTCCGTTTGTCCCGATACCGGCAATGCCGCCGAAAACAAAAGTATAAGTAATAGTCGATAAAAGCGGGCTGATAATATACCATAGAGGACCGAGTATTGTTTGTTTGTAAGTGATAGTAAAATCACGCAAAAAAAACATGATTATAAGGTCGCGGTAACGGATTATTTCACGCAGATTGATGTTCAGCAATTTGTGCTTTGAAGACACTGATAAATCCCAATAATTACTTTGATAAAACATATAAATTCCGATAATTTTATTAATTTTCAATATGACTATACGCCTAATATAACAAACGTATGCCTATAGTCATATTGATTAATTATACAACCTTTAGTAATAATGTCAATCGTAAATTATGGTTTTTAGCATAATATCGAAATATGGGGTTTAAAGAAAATTTAAAGTCTGAAATCAACTATTCCGGCTTATTAATTAAGGAATTAGCCGCAAAATCCGGAGTAAACAAGCACAGTATTGACAATTATCTAAACAAAAGAGGACAGGTACCATCAGCTGAAGTGGCTGTTAGAATTGCCCAAGTTTTGGGAGTTACTGTAGAATATTTAGTAACAGGCAAAGACAGTAAACATAAAGAAAAAAAACCTATAAGCGCACAGGCTCAAGTAATCGCAGTAATATTTGACCAATTATCCGTAGAAAAGCAGAGCTCTGTTATGGATTATATAAAATGGTTGAAACACAAGTAAAAATAAGTAATGAATTATTTCTATGATTTTCTATCACGCTCTAAACTGAATAAAAAAATAAATTTTAATTATTCAATATGTAATTATTTTTCTGCCAACTGCGCTATTGCAAAAAAACCCGTCCTTAAAGAACGGGTAATATCGAATGAAACTTACGGGAGCGACGGGGCTTGAACCCGCGATCTCCGGCTTGACAGGCCAGCGTGATAAACCAGCTTCACTACGCCCCCAATGTTCTATCAACCTATCAAAAAACGAGATTTTAGTCAAGCGGTTAACCAAGATTTCTGCTATTTTCAAAAAATATATAAATTGATAAACTTCCCAGTATGAACTACTCTCAATTTTTTATTCCTACGCTGAGGGAAGTGCCTGCGGACGCTGTGATCGCCAGCCACAGGCTGATGTTTCGCGCAGGGCTTCTTCGTAAACTCGCTAACGGGCTTTTCGCATATCTGCCGCTCGGGCTGCGCTCTTTCCATAAAATCGAGCAGATTATCCGTGAGGAAATGAATGCAATCGGCGCATTGGAGTTGAAGCCGTCGGTGGTAGTCCCTGCGGAATTATGGAAAGAATCAGGTCGATGGAACTCGATGGGTGAATCGATGCTTCGCGTAAAAAATCGTCTTGATAATGATTTTGTTGTTTCTCCTACAGCCGAGGAGGTTTTTACATCGATAGTACGCGATGAACTTTCAAGTTACCGTCAGCTTCCGCTCGCTCTTTATCAAATAAATACAAAGTTCCGGGACGAAATCCGTCCGCGTTACGGCGTGATGCGCGGACGCGAATTTACAATGAAGGACGCCTACTCATGGCACACTGACGAAAAAAGTCTCGATGATACTTATCAAGCGATGGGGCGCGCTTACAGAAAAATTTTTAAACGCTGCGGGCTTTCGGTGATTCCCGTAAAAGCCGATTCCGGCGCGATGGGTGGAAGCGGCTCTGAAGAATTTATGGTAGAGAGCGAAGTAGGCGACAACACTCTGCTCCTTTGTAAAAAATGCGAATACGCAGCTAATGTCGAAAAAGCTTCCTGCGCTCCTGACTTCATTGCGCAGACTTCGATTGAATCCGCGAAAATCGCTGCTGCGAATATTCCCTCTATGGAAAAGATTGATACGCCAAATGTAAAAACGATCGATGAGTTATGCGCGTTCTTAAAAACAGAATCGAAAAAATTTATAAAGACTTTGATATATCGGGCGATCAATGTTGAATTAGACCTTTCTGCGGTTCCCGGCTGCAGTAAACTCGAGCGAAAAAAAATTGCGCAAGACGCGCCGTTAGTTTATCCTGAAACATTCTTCGCAGTAGCAATCCGCGGAGATCTCGATGTTAACGAGGTAAAACTCGCCGCTGTTTTAAAAGCAAGTGAAGTTGCTCTCGCCTCCGATGCCGATGTTTCCAGATTAACAAATGCGCCTGTAGGATTCGCAGGTCCCGCAGGATTAACAGGTCTCCCGTTAGTTATCGATCACACAGTGACGGCAATGAATGACGCAATCACCGGCGCTTTAGAAAAAGATACTCACTTTAAACACGCCGCATACGGACGCGATTTTTCAGCATGGATGACAGAAGATGTGCGTACGGTTAAAGCAGGCGATAAATGTCCGTTATGCGAAACCGAAATGTATACAAAAATGGGAAATGAACTCGGTCACATTTTTAAGCTTGGTTACAAGTACACGCGCTCAATGAATGTCACCTATCTTGATGAAAACGGCAAAAGCCAAATTCCAATCATGGGATGTTACGGAATCGGCGTTGATCGCACGCTCGCTTCAGTAATCGAGGAACATCATGATGATGCCGGTATCATCTGGACGCTGTCTGTCGCGCCTTTCCATGTCATAATCGTTCCAATCAAATATGACAGCATTGTCAAAGAAACATGCGATAAACTCGCCTCGGAATTAACAACGCTGGGAATCGAGGTATTACTCGATGATCGAAACGAACGCCCGGGAGTAAAATTTAATGACGCCGATTTGACAGGCATTCCTTACCGCGTTGTGGTCGGCGACAAGGGACTCTGTGCGTCCGTTCCGCAAATAGAAGTAAAACGCCGAGGCGAGAAAGAAAGTTTCATGATGGATTTAGAAAAAGCATCTTCTGAACTCGCAATGAAGATAAAAAAAGAGTTAGAACAAATTAATTAATTAATTTTAAAAGGAATCATTTTTTGATCTGATGCGATCATGACATTCATGATGCCGGCATCAATATTTAAAAGCATTTCAAGCGTTTTTGCGTCATATCCCGCGTGTATCGCAAGCACAGCGGTTTTTTGAATTGATTTTAATATCATTCCTTTTTTATTTGTTTCCAGATTTATAACATTTTTTAATATATTATCTATTACAAGAGTATCCATCCCATTACAAGTCAGCTTTAGTCCAAGTTCCATTATATCTCTTCTGTTTAATTTTTTTTCATCTATATAATTATCCAAGCAAAGTATTCCCTCTTTAAAAGTTATATCGCTGATAAATTTCGCTCTTTCAAGAATGTTATTATATTCTTTTTTAAAATCTTCATAAACAGTAATTGCCATGTCATTTTCATCGGTGTTATCAATGCTTACAAACGAGCTTAACAGCAGCGCAAGCACTATTTTATTATAACCCTGCTGTATCGCAAGTACCGCAGTTTTTTGAACTGTTTTTAAAATCTTTTTTTGATTATCATTTTCCATGTTGATAATATTCGATAATACGCTGTCCACAACATGACAATGAATTTTATCGTAAATTAATTTTAATCCGAATTCCATTATATTATTCTGATTGGATCTATTTACATCAGTGTAATCTTTCAGAATATCAATCCCCTTGCGGCGTGTTTCTTCGCTAAGCAGCATGGCTCTTTCGAATATTTTTTTAAACTCGTTTACGAATTGTTCATTAGTCATGCATTACCTTTTTTAAAGTTTTAATTAATAATACTATTCAGGCTTCATTGTGGGAAGATAATGAAGAATACTTGAAATTCATCAATACATAAGATATAATCATATATGTACATATTGTAAATTCATAGTTATACAAAATGCATAACTATACTTATACTTTTTGTATAAGTATAATTGGGGGAAATGTGAGTTACACAAGGAGAATTTTAGCTAAAAAACTGGAAAAAACTGCAAATACCTTTGCGGCGACCTATCTGTGCGGGGCAAGGCAGTGCGGGAAATCAACATTGGTTCGCAATCTTATGTCCGCAGAAAAGGCGAATTACATGACTTTCGATACTTTAACAATAAAAAACGCGGCAAAAAAAGACCCGGAAGCGTTTATCGCCGGTCTTCCTAAAGACAGAATAAATATTATTGATGAGGTGCAAAGAGTCCCGGCAGTTCATCAATTATTAAAAAAAGCGGTTGATGAAAAGCGTTTTGAAGGCAAAGGAAAGGGGCTTTTTTTACTGACAGGTTCGGCGAATATTTTTTCACTTCCAAAACTAGCGAAAGCGATGGTCGGGCGAATGGCGCTTCTGACAATATTTCCGTTTTCGACCGCCGAAGTTTATAAAACAGAAAAAAACTTTATTGAAAGTTTATGGGCTGACGCGCTGACTATAAAAAATTATAAACGCGCTGATTTAATTAAAATAATAAGAGACGCGACTTTTCCGGAAATCGCGTTGAATAAAGAAATTGAAAAAAGCGTCTGGATGGACAGTTATATCGACACTATTCTTGAACGCGACGCCTCTGAATTCGCAAAAATAAGAAAGCCGGATTTAATTTTTCAATTGCTTGCCTCTCTAAGCAGCCGCGTTGGAAGTTTATTAAATAACGATAGCGTAATGAGCGAGACCGGTCTTAATCAAATCACTTATGAGAAATATAAATCGTTCTGTAATGCTGTTTTTTTAACTTTTGAAGTTCAACCGTGGGCTAAACCAAACAAGGTAAATAAAAGATTTGTAAAAAGCAAAAAAATATATTTCACCGACACAAACTTTTTAAGTTATATAATGAGGCGCGATATAAACGAAGTGAAAAAAACAGACTCTTCTGTTATGGGACATTTATTCGAGAATTTTATCGCGTCAGAGATAATGAAAGCGTCAAGCTCTCTTCCGGGAAAATACTATGTATCGCATTTTAATCCTGTGCGCGGAGACGGCAAAGAAACAGACTTTGTAATAGAAAAAGACAACGGTGAAACAATCGCGATAGAGGTAAAGCTAGATTCATCGTTAAACGAAAAAGATTTTAAAAATATTGAAGCCTGTAAAAATATAATCGGTTCAAAATTTAAAAAAGGTATCGTTCTTTACACAGGAGAAGAACTTGTTCCGTTTACAGAAAAATTATGGGCTGTCCCTGTTAATTACCTTTGGGAAAATTAATAAATTTATTAATTAATTAATGCCCATCGCTTTTTTAAAGTTAACGACTATTTCGTCAATCATCGGTCTTGCGTCAATGTCGAGTAACAAGCCTTTCTTGCGGTAATAATCAATTAACGGAGCTGTCTGCGCCCGGTAAACTTCTAAGCGTTTTTGAACAGCTTCAGGTTTATCGTCATCGCGGGTATAAACTTCGCCGCCGCAATGATCGCAAACGCCGGGTTTACTTGTCTTTGTAAAAACTTTGTGGAAATTATAACCGCACTTGCGGCAGACTTCTCTTCCGCCAAGGCGCTCAAGCACTCCGGAATCGGGAATATCAAAGTTAATAACTTTTTCTACAACTGAAAAAGTAGCCAGCGCTTCCGCCTGCGGAATTGTACGCGGAAAACCGTCAAGTATATATCCGTTTTTAACATCATCCTGAGCGAGGCGTTCTTTTACAAGAGCGATTGTAGTTTCGTCGTCTACAAGTTTTCCGGCGTCAATAATTTCTTTTACTTTGAGACCTAACGGACTCTTCGCAGCGATCGCAGCGCGAAAAATAGAACCGGTACTAATCTGCTGTACCTTGAGAATATCAACAGCCCTGACAGCCAGAGTGCCCTTGCCTGCTCCCGGAGGACCTAAAAAAATCAATTTCATTATTTACTCCTTGTTTGTTATTTGAAAATTCATCTGACAATGATTATATATTACATCCTAATAATTAGTCCACTATCTGCTCCCTATTCCCAAAACATATATCATTGCTTTTTTACCTGATAAAAGAATAGGAATTTTATTTTCTAATTTAAAATTTTCAGGAATTACTTTTAAAAAACTTTCGTCATTCGCGAAAAGTATCACCGCTCTTGCGCGGGAAACTTCGCTGCAAGCGCCGCCGCTCTTTAATAATTTATCGAACACTTTAAACATTTTTTCTAAAAACGAATTATCAATAATTGATTCATTTGTAATATACTTTGACCGCGCAAAATGACCCCACGGCGGATCTGTTACAATCGCATTGATCGAATTTTCTCCAATTAAAGACGGCAGTTTTTCAAAATTATTTTGATAAAAAGTAAATTGTTTATTTTTTAATTTTTTAAATCTCGCTGTTGTAAACTTTGCCGCATCATTGTCATTATCACACGCGATAAAGTTTGTTATGTGAAAATGTTTGATCGCTTCTTCGGGGATTGAACCGTAGCCGCAAAAAGGATCAAGCACTGCGTCGCTGTGTTTTAAATCGGCTAAGCGGCACAGAGTCCACGCAAGAGGCGGAGGCAGTTCTCCTTTGTGTAAAGTTTTATCCCATGAAGATCGCAGGGTCAGGCGTTTCATAAAAATCGAAAAATTTTGTTTACTTAAAGCGTCGCTTCGATACAAAAACCAAAACTCGGTGTCGGGTAAGCTGCGATTGACCTGAAGCCCTGAAAGCTGCGAGATAAATTTTTCCGCTTCAGTACGCAGTTTTTCATCGATGGACGCCGGCACATTCTCGTTAGAAACAACAATCCTGAAAGTATTAAAACTTTTACTGTTATTCGAAATTACATCTTTAAAAAAGTTCATATTTTCATTAATAAACAGTCTTATATGTTTTTCTAACGCATCAAATCCATCAACATCATCCATAATATTAATCACAGCGAAAATATTATTAAAACAAAAGAAGTTAAGTTTATCGTAAGTTACAGCAGTTTCAAAAACAACAGCGCCGTCGAGTAATTTGAGAATTTTAACGTCAGAAAGCCGCTCTTTTAAAACTTTTTCTATAAAATTCTGAAGCCCCGGAATAAACGCCGCGTAAAACAAATTCATATAACATTAGTCATTACGCATTTATACTTACGAACATCCCGATGTGCTGCCGCATGTGTCGCATTTCATGCAAGTGCCGTTTCTGACAAGCGTGAACGAACCGCATGAAGAACACGGGTCTCCTTCATAACCTTTGATACGCGCCTGCACAATTTTAATCACTTCGCTTTCCTGAGGATATGATTCTTCAAATTTAGTTTCTTCCATAACAGCGACTTGAGCCTGCGGATACGCGGAAGCCATAACAGGCGATGAAGAAAATACCGATGGTGAATTTGACGAAGCGTTTTTTAATATATTGCCGAAATTTCCGGAAGGCTGTGACTGTTGCTTAACAGTTTTATTCGCCGGAACTGTGACGCTGTTCGGTCTTAAAACATTCTTGTCGCCGCCGCGCGGTTTAGGATCGGTTGCGTCTGCTTCGCTTTTTGTTGTTGTCGCGACAAGGTCTTCGGGTTTTACCTGCCCAAGATCGCTTCGTTTTAAATAACTGATCGCAAGATCGCGGAAAACATAATCGATAACGCTTGTCGCCATCTTCACATAATCATGTCCCTGTACCATACCGTTAGGTTCAAATCTGCTGAATGTAAACGCGTCAACATATTCATCGAGAGGAACGCCGTATTGCAAACCAAGAGAAACAGTAATCGCGAAACTGTTTAACAAACTGCGGAACGCCGCGCCTTCTTTGTGCATATCAAGGAAAATTTCGCCGAGACTGCCGTCTTCATATTCGCCGGTTCTGATAAAAATTGAATGACCGCCGATTTTTGCTTTTTGCGTGTAACCCATTCTACGGTTAGGAAGCGGCTTGCGAAGACCGCGCACGCTTGAGGTTTTTTTTCTGTCCGAAACAGAAGGAAAGTCGAGTCCTTTTTCAACTTTAAGAATAGTGTCAGCTAACGGATCGGTGCCGGGCGCGAAAGTGTTCAGCGGCTGCGAAAGTTTCGAGCCGTCGCGGTAGAGAGCTACAGCTTTGAGTCCGTTCTTCCATGAAACCATGTACGCGCCTTTTACATCATCGTAATTCGCGCTGTTTGGCATATTGATCGTTTTAGAAATAGCGCCGGAAATAAAAGGCTGCGTTGCCGCCATCATGCCGATATGCGCGATCCATGGGATCGATCTTTTTCCTTTTTTTCCCGACGGAGCAGCGGTATCAAAAACCACATAGTGCTCTTTTTTTAAACCCGGCGCTCCTTCAAGACCCATCGTGCCGCAGGCGAAAAGTTCAGCGTCTTCGATATCCTGATTGCTAAAACCAAGATGTTTCAAAATGCTAAATCCCTGAAGCGTCCATGTTGACTCGGGGATTTTTAATTCTTCCTCTACAAATTTTTTACCGAGGATATAAGGATTAAAAACTCCTTCAAGATTTAAAGCGGTCTTAACAGCTTCTTCCGCGGCGCTTAGAGCTTCGGGAGTAAAACCTTTTGCCTTAAGCGTTTCATGACTAATCGCGGGAGCGCCGTTCAAAGTTTTTCTGCCGGTCGCGTACGCGACAATTTCTTCGCTCGCCTGCGCAGAGTAACCGAGATTTTCAAGAGCGGGCGGAACAGATTGATTGATAATTTTAAAATAGCCGCCGCCTGCAAGTTTTTTAAATTTAACAAGAGCGAAATCCGGCTCGATACCTGTTGTGTCGCAGTCCATTAAAAGACCGATTGTTCCTGTCGGAGCGATCGCAGTAACCTGCGCGTTGCGGAAACCATGCAGCTTGCCTAAATCGAGAGCTCTGTCCCACGCAGTTTTCGCCGCGTTTAACAAATACTCGGGGCACGAGGCAGGATCGATTCCCCTGGGAATTGTATGAAGCCCCTCATATTCACTGTCGGCGGCATTGTTAGCCGCCCGCCTGTGATTGCGTATAACGCGCAGCATATTTTCGGAATTTTCACCGTAACGCGCGAAAGGACCGTGCTCGGACGCCATGCGGGCGGACTGCGCGTACGCTTCACCCGAAAGCAGCGCGGAAAGCGAAGCTGCTACCGCTCTTCCCTGCTCGGAATCGTAAGCTAAACCCATCACCATAAGGAGAGTTCCTAAATTGGCGTAACCTAGACCAAGAGTGCGGTATTGATACGAAAGGTCGGCGATGCGCACAGACGGAAACTGCGCCATCACTACGGAAATTTCCAAGATTGTTGTCCAGATATCGATCGCGTGAAGATAACCATCAACATTAAAAATTTTATTTTGCTTGTCGTATAACGCGGCGAGATTTATCGACGCTAAATTGCAGGCGGTATCGTCAAGGAACATATATTCAGAGCAGGGGTTTGAAGCGCGTATCTCGCCTCCGGCGGGGCAGGTGTGCCAGTCGTTAATCGTCGTGTGGTACTGAAGCCCCGGATCAGCGCATTGCCAGCTTGTCTTCGCGATATCATTCCAGAGCTTTCGCGCCTTTATAGTCTTTATCGATTCACCGGACGTGCGGTTTTTAAGTTCCCATTCGCCGTCGTTCAGTACCGCGCGCATAAAATCATCGCTTAAACGCAGGCTGTTATTGGAACTCTGTCCGGAAACCGTGTTATACGCTTCGTCATCCCACGCGGTGGAAAACTGGCTGATATCAATTTCTTCATCGCCCTGTTCAAAACGGCGAAGCTGCTGATACAAATACGACGGAGGAATTTTATCACCTAACGCGGCGCGCAGAACCATCGCAAGCTCGTGATTTTTTTCGGCGTTGAATTTATCGTCTTCAGGACCGCGGAAACCGGAAAGCGCGCGTTTAACAGCGTCAATATGTTTCTTCAAAATAAGCGAGCCTGTTACCATTGACGCGACTTTGTGCTCTTCACCGGCTTTCCAGCCGATATATTTTTCAACATCAGGATGATCGATATCGAGGGTGACCATTTTAGCGGCTCTTCTTGTAGTGCCGCCGGATTTAATCGCCGACGCTGATCGATCCCCGATTTTTAAAAACGACAAAAGCCCCGAAGAAACGCCGCCGCCTGAAAGAGTCTCGTTCATTCCGCGGATATTGGAAAAATTAGAGCCTGTCCCGGAGCCGTATTTAAAAAGACGCGCTTCCCGGGTCAAAAGATCCATGATGCCGCCTTCGTTCACAAGATCATCATCAATAGATAAAATAAAACAGGCATGAGGCTGCGGTCTTTTGTAGGAACTCTCGGATTTTACAACCTTGTTCGCTTCGACATCATAATAATAATGCCCCTGCGCAGGACCGTCGATTCCGTACACCGAATAAAGCCCGGTATTAAACCACTGCGGGCTGTTCGGCGCCGCGAATTGGCGTGCGAGCATGAAGCAGGTTTCGTCGTAGAAAGCGCTTTCGTCTTCCTCGGTATCGAAATAATTATTTTTCTTGCCCCAGTCAAGCCATGTGTAAGCGAGGCGGTGAAAAACCTGCCTGCAGTCATGCTCCGCTCCGTCTTCAGGCAGATTAGCGCCCGGATCATCGGCTTTTTGACTTCCTTTTACCCATTTTTTCCACTCGTATATTTTATTTTTAGGAATTCCCGCTTTACGGAAATATTTTTGCGCGATAATATCAGCCGCAATCTGGCTCCAGTACGAAGGAACAATAACTGTATCTTCGGAAAAAATCGCCTTACCGTTAGGATTCCGGATTTCGCTTTTGCGCCGCTCCCAAACAATATCAAAATACGGACCTTTTTCTCGGTCAGTGAATAAACGTTGTACTTTCATCCCAAAATCCTTTTTTAAGAATTGCCTAGTCTGACGGTATATACCACACAGATAGCGTTGTAGGAGTCAGTGTACACCATATACAGCGTAATGACAAGAGAAAAACTGAAAATTAATAATATTTTTAAAAATGGAGGAAAATAAGATTTATATGTATATAATACAACATAGAGTAAAAAAATACTCTATATATATGTAAGAATATTTAGTATTATTTAACCAAAGGGAGTTATTGCCTTGTTTAGATACATATTGAAGAAAAACACAATAAAAATTCTATCAGCTTTGATAATTTTGACCGTTTTTTTTGCAGCCGGCTGTACCCGTTCCGGTGAAAACCAGCAGGAATATATCACTATTGGAGTGCTTTTGCCGCTTACCGGAGCGGATTCGGATGAAGGTTTACGCGCCCTTAATGGTTTACAGCTTGCCAAAGAAGAAATAAACGCGGCAGGCGGCGTTTTGGGAAAAAAGCTGGATTTTGTCGTTTTAAATGACCGCGGAGACGAGGAATACATCGTAAAACAATACAAAATTTTGAGCGAAAAAGGCATCGCAGCAATCATAGGTTCAAGCTATTCCAATGTTACGCTCGCGCTCGCTATAGCGTCAGAAAAAGACGGTATTCCGGTAATTTCCCCCACAGCGTCTAATATTGAGGTAACGCGCGGACGCAGAAATGTTTTTAGAGCGATTTTTACAGACGATTATCAGGCTGAAGCTATGGCGCATTTTGCGGCAGAAACGCTCAATGCGAAAACAGCGGTTGTGTTAAGCCAAAAGGATTCCGGCAATTATTCGCAGATTGCGGATTTTTTCGCAAAATCATTCGCGAAAGCCGGCGGCAGCGTTTTAGCTGTTGAGTCTTATTCATCCGAGAATGATTTCTCCGGTATTTTAAGAAAATATTCCGGCAATCATCCCGATGTGATTTTTTACCCCGGTGATTATACCCCAGCCGCAAAGCTTATAAACATGTCCTATGAAGCCGGTTTTAAAAATACATATCTGCTTGGCTCAGACAGCTGGGACGGTCTTTTGTCTTATGTATTTCAACCTGACGCGTTAAAAAATGTTTTTTATACCGCGCCTTTTTCGTTCGATGATCATGATGAAGACGTTACGCGGTTTGTCACAAATTATTTTGAATCTTATTCTCAAATGCCGCTTTCAGGTTCAGCGACTTCTTATTCATGCGTATATATTTTGGCGGAAGCGATCAAAAAAGCCGGAACAACAAATAAGGATGATATAATCGCGTCGTTAAAAGAAATTGATATGGACGTAATAACAGGCAGAATAAAATTTGACGAAAACAACACTCCCCGTTCCAATGTGTACATAATTAAAATTGAAGGCGGTGAATATTCCTCATTCTTAAAATTAAACCTGTAACGGAGATAATAATGCTGCGGAAAATAAATATAAGAACCAGATTATTAATATCATTTTTTATTATCGCGTTTTTTACGCTGATTGTCGGAGTAACAGGTTTTATCAGCATTACATCGTTAGGCGATTCTGTCGCTAAAACGATGAAGAATGTAAATATATTAAATGATGTATACGATCACAATATAGCCATCGATGTAAGTTTATTCAATATGCTGTATATCAGCGATAAAAATCTTACGCAGTATATTCTGCAGACGACTAAAGAACACGCGCTGGAATTCAGGGTACAGCTTGATGATTATATAAAATTTCAGGATCAATTCAACAATGTTTTTACGCCGGGTGAAATGCAGGATATGGCGAATCTGCTGGAGATGTACGATGAAGTATATGTTCCTGCCGTAGATGTGATTATAAATTTAGTTGAAAATAATAAAAAAGAAGAAGCTATGGCTTTTTATCTTAACCGTTTTATTCCTGTTTATAATACTTTTATTTATTATATTAATAATATTGGTTTCATGAAAAATCTGAGGTTCTCAACTGTCGAAACTGAATATACTAACAATAAAGCGTTAATGAACGCCTATATAATGCTTTTTATCTGTCTTTTATCATTGATAATATCAGTGTTACTCGCTCTTGCTGTTACAGACTCTGTCATAACGCCGCTTAGGAATCTTAAAAACGCGATGGAAAAAATAGCGTTCGGCAATCTTGACGTTTATATTGAACACTCTAAAAGCAGAGATGAAATCGAGCTTTTATCATTCGGACTAAGCGAGATAATTGAGCGTTTAAAACAAATTCAAAAACTGGAACTGGAAGCCATAGAAGCAAGATACGAGAAAGACAAAGCCGAAGCGTCATCAAAATCCAAAGGAGAATTTCTCGCCAAAATGAGCCATGAGATACGAACGCCCATGAACGCGATAATCGGCATGACGGAAATTGCGCTGCGCGAAGAAATGCCTGATACTGTCAGAGAGCATGTCAGCACAATTAAACATGCCGGAGCGAATCTTTTAACAATCATCAATGATATTCTTGACATATCAAAAATTGAAAGTGGCAAATTGGAAATAACGCCGTCTGAATATTTATTTTCTTCTTTAATGAATGATATTATCAGTATCATTAAGGTAAATATTGACGAATCGAAAATACAATTCGAATCTAATATTGACAGCGGCATACCCGACGCTCTTTTCGGAGATGAAAATAAAATACGCCAGATACTGCTTAACATTTTGAGTAACGCAGTTAAATATACCGAAAAAGGCTTTATTTCGCTGACTGTATCAGGAGAAATTATAGAGAACAAAACGCGTCATAAACAATGCAATCTCACTGTAAAAATAAAAGACAGCGGCAAGGGAATTAAACCGGAAGATATAGAAAAATTATTTGAGGATTTTGTGCAGATAAATCTATCTAGCAACCGAGGCATCGAAGGAACAGGACTTGGGCTTGCGATCGCGCAAAATCTCGCAAGAGCAATGGGAGGAGATATTACAGTAGAATCAGAGTACGGCGCGGGCAGCACATTCACTGTTACCCTTCCGCAGAAAATCTGTGACAAACAAAATATCAAATTAGAACAAAAATATTTTGATAAACAGAAAAACAATGAAATAAGAATTTTTACATCTCCTGAAGCGAGAATTCTGCTTGTTGACGATATAGACACAAATTTAAAAGTGGCTAAAGGTTTATTGCAGCCTTATCAAATGAAAGTCGATTTATGCAGCAGCGGACAGGAAGCAGTCAACGCGGTTAAAACAAATGATTACGATCTTGTGTTCATGGATCACATGATGCCTAAAATGGACGGCGTTGAAGCGGCGGGTATTATCAGAAAATGGGAAAAAGAGCAAAATAATTTTTCAAGAAAACAGGTTCCGATAATAGCGCTTACAGCTAACGCGATATCCGGTATGCGCGAAATGTTTATACAAAAAGGTTTTAACGGTTTTCTCGCTAAACCGATAGATATATACGAGTTAGATGAAGTATTAAATCAATGGATACCCAATGAAAAGAAAAAAACAAGAGGTGAAAAAATAAAAATGAGCGAAGAAAATGAAAAATCTCTAATTCCTGCGATTCCCGGAATTGATATAAAACGCGGCATTGCCAATACCGGCGGTAAAATAAAAAATTATACGGAAATACTTTCGCTGTACCGCAATGATTTAGAAGAACGGCTGCGCGTTCTGCAAGCCGCGCCTGACGCCGGTAATTTAAAAGAATTTATCACTCATGTTCACGCTATTAAAAGCGCGTCAGCTTCCATCGGCGCAGCGGAAGTATCCGCGCAGGCGCTGGAGCTTGAGAACGCCGGCAATAAAGAAGATATAAATTTTATCGCGAAAACGCTTCCTGATTTTACAACACAATTGAACACGCTTATAAAAAATATTGATGATTCTCTTACCTCATTAAAAAATGAATTAGCAGCTAACGATACGCCGGATTCGCGGATTAAAACCATGTTAACTGAGCTTGAAACTGTCATAAAAACAAAAAAAGCTCAGGATATCGATCTGGTTCTTGAAAAATTATCACGCAGACCGTTAGACGCAACATTAAAAACAACTCTTGAAAAAATATCCGACTATGTGCTTATGGCTGAGTATGAAAAAGCCTTAAAAACTATTAATGAGGTTATAAAAACATGAAAATTATTCCTGTTAATAAGGCGCTTCTTGTTTTTTCCTGCGTCTTCTTCCTGATTGTATCTCTTGCGGCTGTTACGGCATATTCAATTTCCGCGCGTCAAATTAATTTATCGTATGTTGAACAGCAGCTTTCTATCGCGTCGGAAACAATCCGGCTGCGCCTTGCTACAGCGGTGAACAGCGAATTAGCGCTGATACTAAAAATGGCGGACACTCCCGTAATCAGGCGGTATTTTATGAATCCGTCAAATCCCGAATTAAAATCATCAGCTCTTGCCGAGTTCGACACATATCTGCGGCACTTTGATCATAAAACAATTTTTTGGATCAGCGATGAGGATAAAATATTTTATTCCACAACTAACGAGCCTTATATTCTTGATCCTGATGATCCTGAATCCTACTGGTATAATTTAACTCTTTACAATACGGCGAAATATAACTTCAATATTAATTATAACCCGAGTTTACGGCAAATAAATCTTTGGGTTAACGTTCCTGTATTTATGGAAGATGAGGAGTCTAAGGGCGCGTCACAGGAAAGCGGCGGCAGAAAACCGATTGGCATGCTTGGAACAGGCATTAATCTCACTGTGTTTTCCGATTTTATTGTCAACTCATACAAAGAATTCGACGGAAATATCACTCCGTATACTTTTAATAAATATAACGAAATCACTTCAGCCGCAGATTATGATCTTGTTAATAATAAGACGCATCTTGATGATTATCTGGGCGAAACCGGAAAAGAAATTATAAAAGCCGCGTCAACGTTAGCTGAAGATGAAAATAAAAGTTTTATTTTTAACGGAAATATTTTTCTTGTAAATTTAATTCCGGAAATGGAATGGTATCTTACTGTGAGCTATCCTCTGCCGGGATTTTTCGCGATTAATAAATCTATTAATACCGTATTTTTCAGCATGCTGTTTCTTGTTTTTTTCATTCTAATTGTAATAAATATTTTCGCCGCCCGTTCTGAAACCGCGATCGCGCAGCAAAATATTCAATTAATAAACGCGAACAAACAAGCGGAAACCGCTTCCCGCGTAAAGAGCGAATTCCTCGCTAAAATGAGCCACGAAATTCGCACGCCGATGAACGCGATTACCGGCATGACTGAGCTTGTTCTTCGCCGCGATCTATCAAACGAAGCGCGCAATGAAATAAAAGATATAAGGCAGGCGGGAAAAAATCTTCTTTCTATTATTAATGATATTCTTGACTTATCAAAAATTGAGTCCGGTAAACTGGAGATTATCCCGATAAAATATCTTCTAGCTTCTGTGATTAACGATACAGTCAATATTATACGAATGCGCATGAAAGAAAAACCAATCCGCTTATTTACTAATATTGACAGCACCATTCCGTACAGTCTTATCGGAGATGAAGTCAGGCTGCGACAAATTTTAATAAATCTGACCTCAAACGCGGTAAAGTTTACAGTAAAAGGAAATGTCAGTCTGTCAATAACTACATTGAAAAAAGAAGATAATAAAATATGGCTCAAAATTTCCGTAGCGGATACCGGCAAGGGAATTAAAAAAGAAGATTTGGAAAAATTATTCAGCGATTTTGTTCAGGTAGATAAAGATTATATATTTAACGCGGAAGGAACCGGACTGGGTCTTTCGATCACAAAACGATTATGCTCCGCGATGGGTGGAAGCATAAATGTAGAGAGCGAGTACGGCAAAGGCAGCGTATTCACTGTTATCATTCCTCAGATAATTAATTCGTCAAAACCGTTCGCCGCGGTGGAATACGCAGAAAAAAAGAAAACTCTTGTTTATGAAAGAAGAAAAGTGTACGCCGATTCAATTCGCTGGTCGCTTGAAAATATGAACGTCCCTCATGTTGTAACGGAAAATTTTAATGATTTTAGCGAAGCGTTAAAACGTGAAGAATGGTATTATGTATTTTCAGGTTACAGTTTCTATGAAAATATTTTACCGGTTGTCGATAACATCCCGTATAACAGAAAACCGCCTATCGCTCTTTTGGTTGAGTGGGGAACAGAGGATTTTATTCCCAATGTCTGCTTTGTATCGATACCGGTTCAATCGCTCTCAATAGCGAATGTTCTTAACGGTAAACCTGATAATACCGAATACGCCGAAAACACAGATTCTACAGGATTTATTTTTCCCGGCGCTAAAATACTTGTAGTAGATGATATTATAACAAATTTAAAAGTAGCCGAAGGACTTCTTTCTTCTTACAAAGTAACGGTAGACACATGTCTAAGCGGTCTTGAAGCGATTGAGGCGGTTAAAAAAAATAAATACGACATAATATTCATGGATCATATGATGCCGGAAATGGACGGCATAGAAACGACAGCTGTTATACGAAATTGGGAAAAAGAGCAGAATGAAGCGTATAAAAAAGTTCCGATTATCGCGTTAACCGCTAACGCCGTTGTCGGAATGAAAGAGATGTTTCTGGAAAAAGGATTTTCCGATTTTCTTTCTAAACCCATAGATATTTCCGAACTTGATGGAATTCTTAACGCATGGCTGCCTGAAGAAATGCGCGGCAATGAAATTGAAAATAAAAAACCGCGTATCTTTGCGGAAAGCAGTCCCACAGCGATAAATGACGGCAGTTCATTACAGGAAAATAAAAAATTAATAATTTTAGTGGACGATAATCCAGCGAATTTAAAAATTGGAAAAAGTGTTTTAATGGAAAAATATATGGTTTCGACCGCTCCTTCCGCTGAAAAACTTTTTGAGATTCTTAGTATAAACATCCCCGATATGATCCTTCTTGATATTGATATGCCGGAAATGGACGGTTATGAAACAATAAAAATTTTAAAATCAAAACCGGAAACAAAAGACATTCCGGTAATATTCCTTACAGGAAAAACCGATACCGGCGATGAGCTTGACGGGCTTTCGCTCGGAGCGATTGACTACATCACAAAACCTTTCCAGCCGCCATTGCTGTTAAAACGCATCGACATGCATCTTCTTGTTTTAGCTCAGAAAAACAAACTGGAAAAATTAACTGCGGACTTAATGAATTACAGCGAAAACTTACAAAAACTGGTTTGGGAAAAAACTCAAAACATTACGGAGCTGCAGGATGTTTTATTAAAAACCATGGCGGAAATGGTTGAGTACCGCGATGATATTACAGGCGGTCATATTGAAAGAACGCGGAATATTGTAAAAGTGCTTTTGGAAGAAATAACAAAAAATAATATTTTTGTTGATGAAACCAGCGATTTAAAAATTGATCTGGCGCTTCAATCATGCCAGCTTCATGACGTTGGGAAAATATCGATCGAAGACAAAATCTTAAAAAAACCGGGAAAACTTACAGAAGAAGAATTCAACGATATGAAGAAACACGCCGATTACGGCAGGGAAATTATTGAGAAAATCGAAAGCTTAACGACAAAAAATGATTTTCTAAAATACGCGAAAATATTCGCCGCTAGTCATCACGAAAAATGGGACGGCACAGGTTATCCTTCAGGTCTTAAAGGAAAAGACATTCCGCTGTTGGGGCGAATTATGGCTATCGCGGATGTATATGACGCGCTTACTTCAGTGCGCCCTTACAAAAAAGCGTTCACTCATGAAGAAGCTGTAAAAATAATTACAGATAGCAGCGGAACTCATTTTGATCCTGATGTTGTCACAGTGTTTTTAAATACAACGGAAAAATTCAGAATCAGTTGACGCGGGAAAAAATTAATTTATGAATTTTTTTAAAGTATCAGAGGAATCAATCAAGGAAGGAGCCGAAATAATAAAAAACGGAGGGCTTGTAGCTTTTCCGACAGAAACTGTTTACGGTCTTGGCGCTGACGCTTTTAATCCGTTTGCGATCGCGAAAATTTTTGATGTAAAAAACCGCCCTCACTTTGATCCATTGATTATTCATATCGCCGAAATAAAAACGTTAGATGAAATCGCAGACCTTTCTCTTTTAAACAGCGAAACCAAAAAAAAACTTTTTTTGCTTGCCGAAAAATTCTGGCCGGGTCCCTTGTCAATAATTTTACCAAAGAATAAAAAAATTCCCGATATCGCGACAGCCGGTCTGCAGACAGCGGCAATCCGTATACCGGATAACGAAACGGCGTTAAAATTAATTTCATTATCGGCGGGAGCGATCGCCGCTCCAAGCGCGAATCCGTTCGGCTCTCTTAGTCCTACAAGAGCCGAGCATGTGCGGGAAAGTCTTGGAGAAAAAATTGATTTGATTCTTGACGGAGGACAGTCGCGGATTGGAGTAGAATCCACCGTGCTTGATATATCAGACGATTCCATAAAAATACTGCGTCCCGGCGGCACGCCGAGAGAAGCGATTTTTCAAATAACCGGTATCAGAGAACAAGAAACTGAAACTAGAATTACAAATGTGGAATGTGGAATTAGGAATGAGGAATTGGAAATCGTAAGCCAAGAATCAGGAGTAAAGTTTAATTCACCCGGACTGCTAAAGAGTCATTACGCGCCGAAAGCCAGACTTTTTGTTATGAGCAAAGACGAAATACTTAAACAGGATTGTAAAATTGAAAACTACGCCAGCCAAAAAACAGCTTTTTTATTTTTTGACGCTGAAACAAGAGACGCATGGCGTTATGCGCAAATGCCGCATGATGATATTATTGTCAATGTGCTTTCTGAATCCGGCTCTATGATTGAAGCTGCTTCTCATCTTTTTGAAATACTTCACGAGCTTGACAACTGCGGTGTCTCAGTAATTTACGCGCAGGAAGCGCCGCATCATGGGTTAGGAGAAGCGATTAATGACAGGTTGAAGAGAGGCGCGAGTGTTTAAACAATTTTCTTCCACGCTTTAAATTCCTTTAAAACAAAAATCATTGAAATAATCGAGGCGCAGAAATCCGATAACGGAAAAGCCCAGTAAACTCCGTGAATCGGGCGCAAACCTAATGATTGAAAAATTACAGGCATTAATAACAGCGCCGGTATTAAAAATAAAATCTGCCGCGAGAGGCTTAAGACAGTAGCCTGAACGGGTTTTCCGATTGCTTGAAAAAACTGCCCACCCATTATTTGAATCGCGACAAAAGGAAAAACACATGTGCAGATTCTCATGGTTAATATTCCAAGTTCGCGTAACGTTCCTTTATCATCGCTGAAAAGCGAAAAACAAAAACCTGCCGCGAATTGAATAACAAGAAAACCAAATGTAAGAAAACATGTGCACGCGATAAACGCCAGCTTAAAACATTTTTTTACGCGATCTAATTGTTTGGCTCCGTAGTTATAACCGATTATCGGCTGCGCGCCCTGCCCTATTCCCATTAGCGGCATCATAAAAACAATCATTACCGTAAAGAAAATTGTCATCGCTGTAAGTGCTTCATCGCCGCCGTATTTTAAAATAGTCGCGTTCTGCAAAATGCCGACAAAACTCATTGCGATCTGCATAATAAACGGAGCGAACCCAACCGCGATAATATTTATTGTAAGTTTTATTTCCAGTTTCATGTGTTTTACACGGAAACGCAGATGCGTCCATTTTGAATTGAAATATCCAAGCACAAGAATAAGCGATAAAAATTGAGAAATGACTGTTACCCAAGCGGCTCCCGCTACGCCTAAATTAAGCGCGAATATAAAAATCGGATCGAGTATTATATTTAAAACAGCTCCCGTAAGCTGTACAAGCATCGAAGTTTTAGGGTGTCCGTCTGAACGGATAAAGTGAGTAAGTCCAGGACTCATCGCGCCGAAAACGGCTCCGTAGAGCGTTATGCGCAAGTATGTATCGGCGTATTCGTAAATTTTACCGCTTGCTTTTAATAAATCGCGCAGAATCGGCTCCATAAAACAAAGAATAGCAGCGATTAAAACAGCGGGAATAATGAACAGCAGCAAAAAAGCATGCCCCATTATTTTTTCAACTTCATCATGCCGCTTTTCTCCCATGCGTATCGCAAACAGTGAATTCGCCCCAATGCCGATAAGCATGGAAAAAGCCATGATGATCATCGTAACAGGCATTACAAGACCGATTCCGGCGATGGCAAGAGGATCAACACCCTGTCCCAGATAAATACGATCTACGATATTATAAAGCGCCTGCACCAGCATTCCGATAATCGCCGGAATGGAAAAACTGAGCAGTAATTTGCCGATTGGCTCTTTTCCGATGCGGTCTGTGGCAAGAGGCGGCAAAGCAGGTTTTGATTCTGTTTCAATTTCATTCAAGAGAGCGCTCCAAAGAATATATAAAAAAATTATATAAAATATTTATAATTAGTTCAACAAGAAAAAAGTAATATTATGTTATAATAAAAAAATGAGGGTTAAGCGTTGAAAATAATTCGCGAAATTTTTTTGCAGTATAAAAAATGGCGCAAAAACTGGGATGAGCTTTGCAATAAATGCGGATTATGCTGTTACGCGCGATCTGTTTCTCCCTTTGGCAAAGTTACGATTGATTTCAACGCGCCCTGCGAATACTTTGATACAAATACAAATTTATGCCGCGTATTCGAAAAACGTTTTAAAAAATGCGATCATTGCGGAAGCGTAAATTTATTCTGCGCTTTGTTTAACCGCTCACTACCGCCTGATTGCGCTTATTATAAAACTTTCCGAGTATGGGTAAATAATAATTAAAGCAATAAAAAACCAAGGTTATAAAAAATACTTCTTTAATATGCCGAAAAATTCACTGACATTAATTGGTTTGCTAATATGATTATTCATTCCTGATTTGAGACATTTTTCTACATCTTCTTTAAAAACGTTAGCTGTCATTGCTACAATCGGAACAGACGAAGACTCCATGGTTTTTTCTAACAAGCGAATTTTTCTGGACGCTTCATAACCGTCCATTTCGGGCATTTGGACATCCATTAAAATTAAATCGTATTTATAAGGAGAGTTACCGAATAATGTTACAGCTTCTGCTCCGTTCTTTGCCCAGTCCATCTCAAGGAGAGTCGGTTCTATTAATGTTTGAATTATTTCTTTATTAATCTCGACATCTTCAGCTAACAGTATTTTTTTCCCTTTAAAAATTCCGTTGTAGTCGATTTTCTCTTCTTCCTTAGGTTCTGCTGCTCCGTTTAATTCGTTAACCTGTCCGCATCCGGCTTTAAAAGTAAACGAAAAAGAAGAACCTTTACCAAGTTCGGATTCAAGCTCTATTTTCCCGCTCATTAATTCTGCGATATTTTTAGATATCGAAAGTCCGAGCCCTGTGCCGCCGAACTTACGGGAAATTTTTGCGTCAGCCTGTTTAAACGCGCGGAAAATATCTTCCTGCTGATCCGGACTAATTCCAATACCTGTATCTTTAACTGTTATTTTGACAATACATTCTCCGTCCGCTTTGCTGACAAGTTCAGCATCAAGAGTAATCGAACCTTCCTCAGGAGTAAATTTTACAGCATTACTGAGAAGATTTGTTATAACCTGCGCAAGACGCTGCTCGTCACCTAACAGCACGCGCGGAATTGAATTATCGATATGTACAGATACTTTCTGTTTTTTTTCTTCAGCGCGGAAACTTATTATATTGATAACCCTCTGCAGCGTTTTTTCAAAATTAAAATCCTCAAGCGAAAGTTCAAACATATTGGCTTCAATTTTTGACATATCAAGGATATCATTGATTACTCCTAAAAGATGCGCAGAAGCGTTTTCGATCTTATCAAAACAATAATCTTTACGCGGAATATCACCGGATGTTTTTCCAATATATGTCATTCCTATAATCGCATTCATCGGCGTGCGGATTTCGTGGCTCATATTAGCTAAAAAAACGCTTTTCTGACGGCTCTCCTCGCCGGCTTTCTCGCGCGCTTTATCGATTCTAAAAAATACTACAGCAAGAGCTGCTGCAAGAATTGCACCTAACACGCACAAAACAAATAGCATTCTTGTTGTACCTGTATAATAATTACTTTTAGGCGATAAAAGCACCAGATGCCATCCGTTCTGCATCGTTCGTGAAAAAACAATTACATCTTCTTCCTTCCAGTTTTTCATCGGTCGCTCATAAAGCACTTTACCCTGATAAAAATAATCTTTAAACTGCGAAATCGGCGTTCTGGGATCGTCAAGTCTCATTCCGATAAAATCACTGTTAGCGTGAGCGAAAATAGTTAAATCCGCGGCGGCTAGAACGCCGTATCCTCCTTCACTTAACGCCGCGCTTATAACTATATTTCCGATTTTATCCAAAGGCACATCAATGCAAACAACGCTTAAATAATTATCATCAATACTTTTGATACATAATGAATAGGTAATAATATATTTATCCGACATATAATCATAATAAGGCTGAGTTTCGACTATCGTACCGTAGTTTTCAACAGCGTTTTTATACCATGAAAATTCTGTAGGAGAAAAATCTTCCGGCATAATCCAGTCAATTTTATCGCTGTATAAAAAAGCGCCTTCGCCGTAATGATTAACAAAATATCCGTAAACGCCGTTAATATTTTTTAAATCTGATTCGCCGGAAATAGTATAATCGCTTATAATATTAATATAACTCTGGATATAATTAAAATTATCATTATGAATAATCCTCTGTACTGTCTGTGAAAAAGTTCCAAGCATAATCTTTGCCGCTATAAGTTCGGATTCAATCTTTTGATGAGTAAAAGACAGAACATTTTCCGCGTTTCTTGAAAGATTTTTTTTAACCGTTCCGGAATCAAACATATAACTGAGAATAACCATTAAAGCAAAAGCCAGAAACGTAAATATCAGCTGACTGTACAACGGTTTAAATTTATTTTTACTCATATAATCCATCATATTATAAAATAATAATTCTGACAGCGTCATTACATAAAATTTATGTGTACTTTTACTCCCACTGGTATTATTTTAATTTTTCAAATATATTAAGTCATGCTTACAATAATTTTATTAATTATAATTTATCTTTCATTTATCAGTCTTGGTTTACCCGATTCACTGCTGGGTTCCGCATGGCCGTCAATGTATACTTCATTGAATGTTCCGCTGCATTACGCGGGAATCATATCGATGATTGTAACAGGCGGCTCTGTAATTTCATGTATTTTCAGCGTAAAAATTATCAGGCGTTTAGGAACAGGAATTGTTACAGCGATAAGCGTTTTTATGACTGCGGCGGCTCTCACAGGATTTTCATTATCGAGTTCGTTTATTTTGCTTTGTCTCTTCGCTGTACCGCTTGGTTTAGGTTCAGGCTCTGTTGATACCGCGCTTAACAATTATGTCGCGTTACATTATAAATCAAGACACATGAGCTGGCTTCATTGTTTTTGGGGTATCGGCGCGTCGGCTGGTCCAATGATAATCGCGTATTTTTTAGCGCGGGAAAATTCTTGGAATTTGGGTTTCAAAACAATCGGCATAATACAAATGTGCTTAGTATTTATTTTATTTATTTCACTGCCGGTATGGAATAAAATTCCGGCGATAAAAAATGAAAGCAACGCGAAGAAAGAACCGGTAAAATATTCAAGTTTATTAAAAATTCCGGGAGCAAAAGAAGTTCTTCTGGCTTTTTTTTGTTATTGCTCCATCGAATTAACAACAGGATTATGGGGCGCAAGTTTCCTTGTAATAGAGAAGGGAATAGAACCAAAAACCGCGGCGCAATGGGTGGCGATGTATTACATAGGAATAACTTCGGGACGATTTCTATCGGGGTTTATTACAATTAAATTAAACAACAGGCAAATGATCCGGTTGGGGCAGACGATAATCGCATGCGGAGTTATTACAATGTTTTTACCGTTTGGAAACATTACATTATTACCGGGACTTTTTATGATAGGACTGGGATGCGCTCCGGTTTTTCCAAGTTTGATACACGAAACTCCCGCTAACTTTGGCAGCGAAAATTCACAGGCAATGATCGGTCTGCAAATGGGATGCGCGTACATCGGTTCGGCAGTTATGCCGCCTGTTTTCGGATGGTTATCTTCGATTGCAAGTTTTAAAATATTTCCGATATATATAGGATTATTACTATTATTAAAAATCATATTTACAGAAACGCTGTATAAAAAAGTTGATAAGAAAAAAGCGCTTGCAGATACATCGCCGCGGCGCGATTAATTATTCCATGCTCCAGTTTCCATCAAGCAGAACATATTTTCCGGGTTTCTTTCCGCCGCTTTCGTAGAAACTATCAAAATTATTTGCTGTCGTATATAGAACATTCCCGCTGATATCGGTATAAACAATATTCCCTTTGATTCTTCCGTCTGCGGAACGTTGATCGAAAGCGCGGCTTCCAAGTCTTTCAAGCGATGCGGGAATTGTAACGCTTGTAATAAAATTATTGTAAAACGCGCCGTCTTTTATCACTGTAACGCCGGAGCCGATCGTTATAGACATAAATTTATTACCGGAAAAAGCGCCCTCTCCGATTGTCGTAACGTTCGCGGGGATTTCGATATTTTTAATTTTATTACTGAAGAACGCATAATCATCTATCATCGTTAAACTGTCAGGCAGAGTAACAGCTTCCAGCGCGTTATCTGAAAACGCGCCTTTGCCAATCACAGAAAGACTCGTTCCAAGCGTTACAGTTTCCAGCCTATTTGCTTTAAACGCTCCTCTTCCAACGCGCGTAACATTATTGCCGATTGTAACGCTTTCCAGTCTGTTAAACGCAAACGCGCTGTCTCCGATAATCGTAACAGAATCCGGGATTGAAACTTCCTTTAAACCTTTAGCGATAAAAGCGCCGTCTCCTATTCTTGTAATCTGCTTGCCGTCGATTTCTCCCGGAATATTAAGAGTATTGGCATTGCCTGTAGAGCCGGTAATTGTAAAACCTGTGGGATTATCCTCGACTGTTATACGAAGCCCCGTACCGGAGCCAGCGCTTTGCGCGAATGCAGCCGCAGCAAAAAGAATTAAAAGTATTACAAACGCTTTTTTCATTAATATAATTATAATGCGCAGGTTGATATTAATTCAAGGAAACAAATATCAATAAAGATAAAAAAATCTGATCATTAAAATTTAACAACTTTAATGATCAGATGAATGGGCAGTACAAGACTCGAACTTGTGACCCCCAGCGTGTCGAGCTGGTGCTCTAACCAACTGAGCTAACCGCCCCCTCCTTATTCAAGGGTTATTGTGATTTTATCAAAATATTTATTTTGTGTCAATCGGTTATATTGGGTTATCTGCGGTTATCTAATTCCTTACAGGATATAGACTTACGCGATCCCCGCGTAAACCGATTTGTTCCTTAACCACTTGCAAAACCGCATATTGTAATCTATAGTTATATATAGTTATCTAGGGTCAATTATTTTTATGCACAATTCCATGCACAATTACCCTTTTCTATGCACAATTAGGAGACAGGATGGAGAGACATTTATACCGCCGTACAATCGGTTACACCGAGGGTAAAGAGCCTAAACCCATAAGGGCATGGTATTACTGGTACAAGGATCCGAAAACAAAAAAGGTAATTCGTAAATCCTGCGGGTCCAGCAAAGTACCTATAATATCGCAGAAAGAAGCAAAATCAATTATTGAAAAAATGGCGGAGCAAGATCGTGAATACCTTGCATTACGCGGCGATGCCGAATCTATCACTATTGCGAAATTGTCTGCGGCAATGTTCGATGAAAATAGCGAGTACGTTAAAAAACGGAGAGAGGACGGATACATCAAAGATGAGGACGCATTAAAAGAAATTAAAAGGTATGTTGATTTTATCGTTAAGAATTACGGACACCTACACCCTGAACAAATTGATCCCGTTATAGTTGACAGCGATTTATTACAAACGGGTTTATCCGGTTCATGGCGGAATCGTTTAGTACAGATATTTAATAATATACTCGATGAAGCTATATGGCTGAAAATGATAAAGATAAAACCGATATTAAAAACGTATAAGAAAAACACTAAGAAAAAAAGCATTTTATCACGCGAAGAAATGGATAAACTTTTTCCCGATGATTTTAATGAGTTATCAAAATTATGGACTAAGAAAAAAGAAGTAAGCGCGGAGGGGGTGATGTTTGGGGTTTTATACGCGCTTAAAACTTCGACAGGGTTACGCAGCGGCGAAGTAAGAGCGATATTTCTTTCACAGCTTATTGTTTCAGACGGGAAAAATATCGCAAAAATGGTAGACGCGGACGGCAAGGAAATTGAAAAGCCTCTGGGCGATACCGACCGGAAAATACACTACGGGCTTATTGTTGATCAAATGTATAACAAAAAGAAGGTTATTGTAAAACATCTTAAAAAGGGAAACGAATTAAAACCGAAATGGCGGATTGTGGAAATACCTGAAAAAACCGTTATGTATATAAAATACTGGTTGAAAATCAGGCAGGGTGATGTGCCTGAAAAATGTAAAAACTTACTCTTTTATTATAACAATCGCGGAATAAATTGTGAATATTTGATTATGCGGCTTGATGTCGGTCTAAAGAACGCCGATATAAATACCGAAGGGAGATTAATTAAACCGCACTCATTAAGGTTCAAGTATAATACCAAAATGCGCCGTAAAATTTCAGGCGATAAATTACGTTTTGCAATGGGACACGACAATGACGGTATGACCGATTATTACACCATTCTTAACCTTGCCGAAATAGAAGAGGAATTTTTAGAACAGCTTGATGATAGCGCGGCGATTGATAGCTTTTGGAAATAAGGAGATTAAAACATGGCAAAAGATGAAAAAAATAGCCCTGCCTGGTCAAGGGGTAAAGAGCCGACCGCATTAGACATTTATGATAAAAAATATCTGAAATATCTTCCCTCCATGCCTGAAAATGATGTGATCACCGATGTTCTTAACGCGCTCCGTACTCATGATCTGCCGACAATTGAAAAATCACTTATACCAATAGCAAATATCGCAAATAATTCAATGTATATTTTAGGTATCGTTTGTTATATTGTCGAAAATGAACAATTATATAAAGATTCAGAATTCGGTTGGTCATATTTACGTTACGTTGAACATCTAACAGAGGAATTAAATATCCCAATTGCAACATTAAGCGAAGCAAAGATCATGATGGAAGTATTTATAAATTACCATAAGCCGTTGACAAGGGCAGGTTTCATAATTGATCGCAATGCTTCAAAGCTCCGTTATCTTCCTGAAGCTCTGGAAAATCATAAGGAAGATGAAGTATACGAAAAAATTATTAACAGTAATTACAGGGATTTCCGCGATTGGGCGCAACGCAAGAGTATTGCACATCGGG
>Ga0209755_10000503_pt1 | contig 71440 bp, 46 predicted proteins | sample TergutCo191P1_FD_187301 | JGI IMG/M metagenome (GOLD analysis project Ga0209755, IMG submission 187301) | Cornitermes sp. P1 segment gut microbial communities from Petit-Saut dam, French Guiana - Co191P1 (SPAdes) (version 2) | ecosystem: Host-associated > Arthropoda: Insects > Digestive system...
GTAGCGGCGGTATATTCCCGATAGCTACAGCAGCTGCTGGAGACGTTCTGGTAGCGAGTGCAGCAGGATTTGAAAACGGAACACTTACACTAACAGCGGCCCATGTAGGTCAGGCAGTTATAACAATTTACCTAGGTTCAGAAAATGAAGGTGGCGGCGGCTACACAGACTTTAATCTGACAGTAGAAGTAAGAGAAGGCAGTGAAACAGGCAATCTGGTAAGCGGGTCAACAATCGAAATCAGCCCTACCAGAGCAAGCAGAACAGTAACCCCGGCACAAGCTGCAGGTGTAAACACAGGTAGCTTCGCAGTAGCTGGTACTCAAATCCATGATTCAATCGTAGCAAGTGCAGAAGGCTTTGTAACAAGCGCTGCTCATGCAGTACTATACACTCATGCAGATGGCACAAGCACACTGATAATAGTACTTAATAGAGTGCAAATTGCTAATTTTGAAGTACATGTAAGAGACGCAAGAAACGGAAATCTGATAACAACATCAAACCTGACTCGCAATGCCTTGGCTGTAACAGGTAGCGGCGGTATATTCCCGATAGCTACAGCAGCTGCTGGAGACGTTCTGGTAGCGAGTGCAGCAGGATTTGAAAACGGAACACTTACACTAACAGCGGCCCATGTAGGTCAGGCAGTTATAACAATCTACCTAGGTTCAGAAAATGAAGGTGGCGGCGGCTACACAGACTTTAATCTGACAGTAGAAGTAAGAGAAGGCAGTGAAACAGGCAATCTGGTAAGCGGGTCAACAATCGAAATCAACCCTACCAGAGCAAGCAGAACAGTAACCCCGGCACAAGCTGCAGGTGTAAACACAGGTAGCTTCACAGTAGCTGGCGCTCAAATCCATGATTCAATCGTAGCAAGTGCAACAGGATTTGCACCAAGCGCTGCTCATACAGTACTGTACACTCATGCAGACGGCACAAGCACGCTGATAATCGTGCTTGATAGAGTGGCGATCACTAATTTTGAAGTACATGTAAGAGATGCAAGAAATGGAAATCTGATAACAACATCAGGCCTGACTCGCAATGGATCGGCTGTAACAGGTAGTGGCGGTATATTCCCGATAGCTTCAGCGACTGCGGAAGATGTCCTAGTAGCGAGTGCAGCAGGATTTGAAAACGGAACACTTACACTAACAGCAGCCCATGTAGGTCAGACAGTTATAACAATCTACCTAGGCTCAGAAAATGAAGGCGGCGGTGGCTACACAGACTTTACTCTGATGGTAGAAGTTCGTGAAGGTAGCACAATAGGTAGTCTTGTCAGAGGCTCAATAATTGAAGTTAGCCCTGTCAGAGACAGCAGGATAGTAACAGCAGTACAACTTTCAGGGGTAAATACAGGTAGCTTTGTAGTGATCGGTGCCCAAATCCACGATTTAGTCGTAGCAAGTGCAGAAGGCTTTGTAACCAGTGATGTTAATGCGGTACTATATACCCATGCAGATGGCACAAACAGGCTGATAATCGTACTTGATAGAGTAGCAATCACCGATTTTGAAGTACATGTAAGAGATGCAAGAAATAGAAACCTTATAACAACATCAAGCCTGACTCACAATGAATCGACTGTAACAGGTAGTGGCGGTATATTCCAGATAGCTGTAGCAGCAACCGGAGACATTCTGGTAGCGAGTGCGCCAGGATTTGAAAATGGAACACTTACACTAACAGCGGCTCATGAAGGTCAAGCCATTATAACAATCTACCTAGGTTCAGAAAATGAAGGTGGCGGCGGCTACACAGACTTCAATCTGACAGTAGAAGTAAGAGAAGGCAGCACAACAGGTAATCTGGTAAGCGGGTCAACAATAGAAATCAGCCCTGCCAGAGCAAGCAGAATAGTAACCCCGGCACAAGCTGCAGGCGTAAACACAGGTAGCTTCACGGTAGCTGGTGCTCAAATCCATGATAGAGTAGCAGCTAGTGCATCTGGTTTTGAGAGTGGCTATGAATATGTACTATACACTCATGCAGATGGTTCAAGCACACTGATAATTGTGCTTCACAGGAGCTTTACACTAACGCTGAATACTCACACAAGTCGTCAAGGTGTCATTGATGCGTTCGGAGCGGAGCCGCAGACTTTCTCCGTAACCCCGGGCTCTGCTAGAAACACTTGGGAAGACTATGATATGCTAATGACGATGTTAACGAATATTGGCAACATCTATGGTACAGGCGCATACGATGCTCCGGGACACGCGTTCTGGGGATGGTTTGCACAAAGCTGCCTATATGATGAGCAAGGCAACGCATTTAGAACCAGAACCTGTGAAATCACAAACGTAGAATATAGTCGACCAATGGTGGGGAACACAAATAGACTGGAAGCAGTTTTAAGTCTCATTGAGAATGCAGAAACTGAGGAAGAAATCCAAGCTCTGTTTGACAGTCTCGGAAACAAAGATATATTCTCAGTTTGGGCTCTGTGGGGCGATGTGAATGATGATGATGAGGTAACTCATGTAGACATGTGGCTTATCAGCACATATCTGTTTGACCAAGAGCTGGTACAGCTTGGGGATGAGCCATACTTCAACTACCCAATCAACACAGATGCAGCGAGGGTTACACTGGGTCAAAACGTGACATACGATGACTACCTTAGAATTGCGCAGTATCTGTTTGACAATGAAGTATTTGGCCTTGATGGATATCGGCCATTTGGGGCGGTTCTTGGAAGGGCTAACTAAGCAATAAAGTGAATAATTCACTCAAGAGAGGGTCATGACATATTAGAAAGACATTTAACAAATTTGTGAGAGGTTCGCGATTAAAGCGAATGTTGGCTATGATTCTTTCGGTTGCATTCATTCTTGTATCCTTTGCGCCTGCTGCAAATGCAGCAGGCGTAGGGGGAACGGCGGGTCAGTCGATGGAACAAAGCCGCGGAGACCTGTTTGTGCCGTTTAACGGCAACAGTCAGGTAACGGTGACAACGCCTCTGGTAGATATTGAGGTGTTACAGGGAACGCCATATGTAGAGATTCCCTTTTTCGTTGAAATAACAAGACCGGGATTTACAGTTTTATCATGGAGGCTTCAACTAGAGCGATTTACCGCGTTGCGGGATGTAGGTGAAGGACTTACGTTCAATATAATTGATGTAATTAATACTCCTGTATGGTTGCAGCTTGATTCGCCTTCGTTTCCTCTAAATAACCTTCAGAATCATCAATCACCTACAAACTGGCACAGTGGGTTGGCTAATCACAATACCGGCGCTTTTTCAGTCTATGGTGAAACAACTCTAGTGGTGAGAGTGCATATTTCAGAAGGTGCGCAAGCGGGCGATGTAATGCCATTTGAGCTTCTAGTAAATTTGGCGCAAAATGAAGGAGTTCCTATCCCTGTGATAAATACTGGCAGTGGAACAATTACCATCATTTCGGACGATAAACCACTACATACAGTTATCTTTGACATCAACGGAGGTCTGCGCACAGGCGGTGGTGAGCTTTCACAAACAGTTGAAAACGGTGGAGATGCTATACTGCCAATAGTGGAGCGTGCAGGGCACAATTTTAACGGATGGACACCTGTTGATGCTCATCTGAACGTAACAGAAAATAAAACAATAACGGCACAGTGGGAGCCGATTACTTGGACAGTGACCTTTGACCTAAAAGGTGGAGAGTTGGGAAGTGGCGAGCTTATACAGACTATTTTTGACGGTGAAAATGCAACACAACCGACTGCAGAACGTGAGGGATTTTATTTTGTTGGATGGGAACCCGCAGACGCTCACGTTAATGTGACAAGTGACAGAATAATAGCGGCACAATGGTCGGAGGAAGAACCAGAAACATGGCAGGTGGTTTTTGACCTAAACGGTGGAACGCTAACAAGCGGAACGCTTGTGCAAACGGTTGAAGCCGGTGGTGATGCTTTGCCGCCAGTAGCGGTGCGCACTGGGCACAACTTTGCCGGATGGCAAGGTGAGTACACCAATGTAACAGAACCAAGAACTATTGTGGCACAGTGGACACCGGTTTCGACTGCGCCATCGCCGCCGGCGGCAACTGCGCCGGCAACCACGACGCCGACAGTGGTGCTACCGATTGTAGAGCCGGAAATAGAGAGGTTTTTCACACAATATCACAATGCGTTTCTGGTCGGTAATCCCAATGGAACGATCAGACCGCATGACAACGTATCCCGTGCAGAGGTTGCGACGATACTATTTAGGCTTTTAAATGACGAGTTTAGAAGCCAAGCGTGGAGTCAGCAAAACGAATTTATAGATGTTAACTCCGGACAATGGTTTAACAATGCTGTATCAACCATGGCAAATGCCGGAATATTAAACGGGGCAGGCGGCGGTGAATTTAGGCCCAATGATGCTATAACTCGCGCCGAATTTTCTGCAATGGTAGCAAGGTTTTTTAGCGAATTTGAAACTTCGTCGAGAGCATTTACCGATATAGAAGGTAACTGGGCAGAAGACTATATTAATCTGATTGCTGAGTTCGGATGGGTTCAGGGCTTAGGAAATGGAACGTTTAATCCTGCAGGAGCCCTGACTCGCGCAGAGGTAGCGGCGATTATTGTTCGGATGCTTGATAGAGTTATCTCCTCAACGGAGGGGTTGCTCTCCGGACGCACCCAATGGTCAGATAAGACAAACTTGAATGCGTGGTATTATCTATACATGCAAGAAGCAACGCATTCAACAGAATTTGAACGTTTGGAAGACGGAACTTTGCGCTGGACAAGAATACTTCCGCATCTTGATTGGACCGTACTTGAAACGGTTGGATCAAGACCGGGTGGTGTAGTGTCAGCCAGAGAGACACAGCGAGGAAGCGCTGCATAAGCTGGGTGCTTAAAGCAGTGAATAGCAGGAATAAATGCTCACCTTAGAGTTTTTGCTAAACTATGCTAAGGGGGGCATTTCCTGCAACTTAAAACATAAATTTGTATAAAAAGTGTTATATTTTCGCAATATTACTGTTGCAATTTGGGATGAATTATAATAGAATGTTTCAAGTATGTACGCGTAGAAAGGAAGATGTTACATTGAAAACTACACTAAGTAAGCAAAACAAGAAGGTATCTGTTTTTAAGATTGTGTTAAAAACTATGGTTGCAGCAGTTCTTGTCTTTTGTCTTATCTCGCCTATAACTCTGATAGGGGGATTTGCAGCGGCGGATAATCAAGCAACAGAGCTGGTGTTTGATATTCCGAACATAAGTGTCCCGCCAGGAACCACCACGGCAGAACTGACAATTGAACTAGCGAATCCGGGTATGTCTGTTACCTCTTTCAGAATTGCTGTTGACGGGCAGTTACAGAATCCGAGAATTACAAATATGACAGGATTTAGAAATGAAAATCTGGTAAATGCGAACCCGCCGACAGGACAAAATCACTCTGGGTTATTTATGTGGACTCATGGCGTATTCGGAAATGTGGAGCCGAACCCTACATTAACTGTGCAGGTTCAGATCCCTGCATCGGCTCCTGCAGGTGTAGTGGGTACTGTATTCTTTCAGGCGGGTATGAATAATTTTAGTATTGATGGGCGTACGCCAGTTGAATTGGTAGGAACGCCCGGAACCGTTAGAATTATAGGTGGAACTGATGAAAACGATGAGGCAGATGGAAATCAAGATGGTGCAATAGCCCCTCCGAATGAGGGAGATGGGCAGGGAACAACTCCAGAAGAAACACCGCCAGGAGGTGATGCTCCCCCTGCAAATCAAGGGCCATCAGGCGGCACACAGGTGCCAGGTGGTAATGTTCCTGGAACTGGGCCAATAGCTACAGTTGAGGCTCCTGATACATCAGCGTTTTTTACAGAATATCACAACGCTTTTTTGATTGGCGCTCCAGATGGTACCATCAGGCCCCACTCTAATATAACTCGTGCGGAAGTGGTGACTGTTCTCTTTAGGCTTCTTAATGATGAATATCGTACAGAAATGTGGGGCCAAAACAACAGATTTTCTGATGTGAACAGCTCACAGTGGTTTAATAATGCAGTGTCAACTCTTGCAAATGCAGGCATAGTTAGTGACGCTGCGGGGGGGGCATTTAGGCCGAATGATGCTATTACCCGTGCTGAGTTTTCGGCGATGGTTGCTAGGTTTTTTAATGAAGCAGAATCTAAGCATGGGTTGTTTACTGATGTAGACGGAACTTGGGCTGAGGGGTATATAAATAGGATTGCTAGCTTTGGTTGGGTGCAGGGTGCCGGGGATGGGACCTTCAATCCGAATGCCAATCTTACTCGTGCGGAAGCCGCGGCGATAATTAACCGTATGCTTAATAGGGTTAAGTCCTCAGCTGATGATTTGCTTCCGGGACGTACTCGGTGGCCGGATATGACAAACACAAATGCTTGGTATTATCTGTATTTGCAGGAGGCTACTCATTCAACGGAGTTTGAGAGGCTTCCTGACGGTAGTCTGCGGTGGACGGCGATTTTGCCTGATATTGACTGGACGGTTCTGGAAAGACCGACCTCCTCTTCTGGCGCAATTTTGACGGCCAGAGCGGTTCAGCAGGGGGCTGATTAAGAATAGTTTGGTGGCAATCCTACCGTGTTTTGCGAAGCGATGGCCACCTTTCCTATTGGGGGCAGAAAGTGAGTGACTTTGGGAGTTAGCACGTAGCTTCTTCAACTAAAAACTAACTGTTAAGAAAATATCTCAAGAAAATGATAAAATCTGTTGCTTTTTTTGTTGAAAGGTAGTAGAATCTATACTGAACAGGATATTAATAGAATGTTACATTGTAACAATAGTTGTGTGATCGGTTACATCGGAAGCAATAGATTTTGTGCAGAGGAGAGTACATTTGAAAACGGGAAGTTCCTTTACAAAAAAAATATTGACGATTATTTTAGCGATAATAATTCTACCTACACTTCTGCTGCCAACGGCTTTTGCGCAAGAGCCATTGCGAGATTTTGTGCAAGGCAAATATGAAAATAATGTCTACTATAATGAGTACGAGCCTGAAATCACTAGAGCCGGAGGAGAATTTTCGGAGGGTGATTTGGGGTATCTTTGCTATGCTTGGGAAAAGAGTGATCATTGCGATAAGAAGCAATATAAAGATTGTCCGGAAGTGGAGTTACCCAAGGATGAGTTACCTGATGAAGAGCTAACCGAGCCGGAGCTGCCTTTTTGTAAGATACCTGGTATTGATATAAGTGAAACTATGCTTCCTTGGGTGAAACCGCATAGCGGAATAAATGTTTCAAACTTTTTTCAATTGATGTCTGCGCTTTTGTCAGCCTCAAATTCGCCGGGGCAGGTTGTAATCAGAGTTACAGAAGACATTATTTTGCCATACAGATTGAATATATCTGCAGATTCAAATGTTAGGCTTGAAGCGGACAGAAATGTGCGGTTGCGGACGCTGAGTGCTTTTCGTCATTTTGCTGTACGGGGCACATTAGTAATCACAGACAACATTACACTTTCCAGTGTAAATATAGGTTATGGCGGGGGTGTGCTTGTTCAGCCAGAAGGAACCCTAGAAATGCGTGGGGGTGAAATTAGTGGCAATGCTTGGTTATCGGGTGGTGGAGTAGCTGTTGATGACGGTACGTTTATAATGATGGGCGGTATTATTGCAGATAACAGAGCAGATGGGGCCAAGTTAACGTCCGGGAGCACCGTAGGATATGGTGGCGGCGTGTTTGTTGACGGCGGAGTTTTCCATATGTCCGGGGGAGTGATTGATGGTAATACAACGCTGATGCATGGCCGTGGTGGCGGTGTGGCGGTTGTAGGTGACGGTGTTTTCAATATGTCTGGGAACGCGGCAATTACCAACAACAGAACATTCAGTCCAATTGGGATTGCACCATCAAATAGCGGACAGGGCGGCGGAGTTCGTGTCAATAGTGGGGCGACATTTATCATGAGCGGAAATACTATGATAGCAGACAATCGTTGTGAAGGCGGAAACGCCGGAAATGGCGGAGGGGTCTCTGTCGGCGGTGTTTTTGATATGCATGGCGGCACAATTACAAGAAACCGATCAAACAATAATGACTCTAACGCGGTGCATTTTTCTGACGATGGTGTCTTTAACTTGCGCGGTGGACTGATTGAAGATAACGGTAACCAGCATAGTGCGGCAAATGCGCTATTTGTTTACGAGGGCTCATTTAACATGTATGGTGGAACAATCAGGGATCAAAATGGTGCAGGTGTTGTTGTAGTTGGCGTGGTCAACATTTCAGGTGGAAGCATCACAGACAATCGCAGAGCGGGAGTTAGTGTTAGCGGAGGCGATGGTATAGAGCTTCATATTTCCGGTGATGCCAGAATTCATAATAACACAAATATCGGTGATGGCGGCGGTGTGCGCATGACGGGTGGCGGGAATAACAGCATTATAACGATGACAGGTGGCTATATTGAAAACAATACGGCAGACGGTAACGGCGGCGGAGTGTGGCTTGGGCAGTCAAGCACAACATTTAATATGTCCGGAGGCTCTATTGGAAACAATACGGCAGACGGTAACGGCGGCGGAGTGTGGCTGGGTCAGTCAAGCACAACACTTAATATGTCTGGAGGCTATATTGAAAACAATACGGCATATAGCGGCGGTGGAATTTATGCTGTGAACATAAGTAGTCTTACAACATCTCCAGATGCATCATTTCGTGGTAACAGAGCATTGAGTGGTGGTAGATTTGGTCCCGATGATAGGTGGACGGCGTTTCCAAACCTATCTTGGTATGGCAGCAACTCGCTGGGCGGAACGCTTGACCCAGAGAGTATCCTTCATTTGATTAATAATTTTGACATTAACACTAATCAAGGTGAGCTTTATACAGGTTCAGATTGTGACTGCGTAAATTGTGTAGACTACGGCGACTGTGAATGCTGTGACAATGGAAGCGGACCTGGTGATGGATCGGGTGCTGGACCTGGTGATGGATCAGGTACTGGACCAGGTACTGGCCCTGGTGATGGATCGGGTGCTGGACCTGGTGATGGATCAGGTACTGGACCAGGTGATGGATCAGGTACTGGACCAGGTGATGGATCAGGTACTGGCCCTGGTGATGGATCGGGTGCTGGCCCTGGTGATGGATCGGGTGCTGGACCTGGTGATGGATCAGGTACTGGCCCTGGTGATGGATCAGGTACTGGCCCTGGTGATGGATCAGGTACTGGCCCTGGTGATGGATCGGGTACTGGACCAGGTGATGGATCGGGTACTGGACCAGGTGATGGATCAGGTACTGGCCCAGGTAGCGGATCGGGTGGAAACTCAGCAGATGATGATTCTAATAATGGTTGGCACAATGATGGCTCGAATAATAACGATGGGGATGATGGAGGCACGGCCGGAGACGAGGACTTGGGTGAAAATGTTTCGGGGGAGGAAACTGTGCCGGACAATGGTCAAGAGAATAATCAAATTGCAAATCAAGGATCGCCTGCAGCTGACGAGATTGTGAGGGGGGACCAAGATGTTGACTCAGATGAGGCGTGGCAAATTTCGCCATATAGCCCGGAATTGCAGACGATTGTTGGTGAGCAAATTCCGCTTGTGGAGGGACCACAAAGTTTGATATCAAACCGAAATAACAATGTATTAATTGCAGCAGAAACCTTAACAACGGATTTGCTGCACGAGCAAGCGCAAATCGACATAGTTAATATAAATGGTTATTTGGGCTATGCAGTAAAGAGTGCTGCAATTGGTGCAATCGAAGCGCAGCAGCGTGAGTTTAGGCAGTTAGGCGATGACTCGATTATGCAGGGTAAGCGCACTTTTCAAAGGATTGAAGTGCTTATTCCGGAGTACATTCGGATGTTTTCACAATTTCCTATTTATTTTGATGATATTACCACAATAAACTTTATGGGAAGATTGGCGCCGCTGCATGCGCCAAGCGGAACAAGTATGGATACATGGGCGTTAATGAACTTAGTTGTAAGTTTAGCGGGTGCGGCTTTGGTGATGTTGTGTACCTTTAAGACTTTGCGTTGTGGCTACAAAGGTGATAAGACTGAGCAGACGAAGACTAGTAGTGGACATAAGTTTGGCTGGCTTGCGACTGCCGTTGCAGTGGGCATAGGCGGGATGATTTTGTTTATTTTGACTCAGGATGTGAGGGCAACCATGGTACTGGTAGATGGATATACTGCTATCCATACACTTCTTTTATCAGCTGTGTTTATTGCAACAGTACTGTTGGCAAGGCGCAAGAAAGCAAGGCTTTGACGCACTTATGTACTTCGTTTTCAAAATAACCCATCAAATCTACAGCATTTTTATCCGTAGTGGTATTCCTGCAATTTTTCGCCTCGCCAGACGAATAAAACTGCCACAATCTTTGTGGAGTTATTTCAAAAACGAAGTATTAGGTGATATATGGAGATTATAATTTTTGTTGTAGCAAGTATAATTGGTTTGATTAGTATTGTGCTTGGTGTGGTTACGCTTATTTGCATCAAAGGTGTCACCTGGAGCATTATTGAGGGAACCAGAAGAGTGCCGGAGAATGTGAAGTGGCGATATCGGGTTAGGCATTACAGAATTGCAATGAACAGGCTTGTCGCAATGTCTATACTCCTTCCGATTGTGGTGTTGTGCGTATTTATTGCTACACAAATCCTGCTGAGTTTTGGTTTGATGGATCAGATCATATTAGGATTGGTGATTTTAGTGTCAGGCGTTTCGATTGTTTTATTTGTGGCCTACGCTATTCCAAAAATTTTAACCGGAATATTTTATAAAAATTTTGCATCCAAAGAAGGTGAAGATGCTAAAACCTGTAGCAACCAAACAAAAAAAACCGTATCTTGAAGTGTTAATAAAGAAAAAGCGATGTCTGATTGTTTGAAAGACCGTTGCATAAAAAAATGCGACGGTCCTTTTTATCGGCAAAACAGCTTGAAAAAATCATTGAAGACAAGTACAATGCTTATGGGTACCTGTAAAAACTCAGTGCCCTTATGTACTATTTGCGTAGTTTTGGAGGAAAATTTGAAAAGAACAACTGAAATACCACCGACTGATATTGAAAGTCAGAAAATTATAATGCAAAAAGTCCTAGAATCTTCGAGAGCAAGGCAGGAACAACCGCTCGCATATGTAGACACATATGGCTGTCAACAAAATGAGTCAGACAGTGAAAAAATTCGAGGAATGCTTGCCGAGATGGGCTACGGGTTCACAGATGATGAATTTAAGGCAGATGTTATTGTAATAAATACCTGTGCAATTCGTGAAAATGCTGAAAATCGTGTTTTCGGTAATATTGGGGCGCTCACCCATACTAAAAAGGCAAAGCCTTCGCAGATAATTGCGTTTTGTGGATGCATGGCCGCTGTGCCTGAAACAGTTGAGAAGATTCGTAATTCATACATGCATGTTGACCTTATGTTCTCTCCTAATGCTCTTTGGCGCTTTCCAGAGCTGCTTCATAAGGCGCTTAGTATAAAAGGCCGCATTTTTGAAACCGAAACAGATGATGGTGCGATAGCAGAAGGCTTGCCTGCACGACGAGATGGCACGGTCAAGGCTTGGCTTCCCATAATGTATGGTTGCGATAATTATTGCTCATACTGTATTGTGCCATATGTAAGGGGGCGTGAGCGCAGTCGCGAAGCAGGGGCGATATTAGATGAAGCCAGGGAACTGATTGCAGAAGGCTTTAAGGACATTACACTTCTTGGGCAAAATGTAAACTCTTATGGAGCAGGGCTTGAAGAAGAAATTAATTTTGCATCGCTGATTCGGAAAATGAATGAGCTTGATGGTGACTTTTTGATTAGATTTATGACAAGCCATCCAAAAGATGCCTCAAAAGAGCTGTTTGAGGCTATGGCAGAGTGCAAGAAAGCTGCAAGGCATATTCACCTGCCGTTTCAGGCAGGCGGAAATAGGGTTTTAGAGCTTATGAATAGGGGATATACTCAAGAAGAGTATTTGGAAAAAATAGCGATCGCAAGAGAATTTATGCCAGACATAGTTATAACAAGTGATGTTATAGTCGGCTTTCCAGGCGAGACAGAGGAGGAATTCGAAGACACCTTAAAGCTGGTTGAAAAGGCGCAGTTTGATGCTATGTTTACATTCATATACTCAAAACGGCCAGGGACACCTGCTGCAGATATGGAAGATACAATGACTCGTGCAGAAAAGCAAATAAGATTTGACAAGTTACTCAATTTGCATAATGCAATATCTGAGAAAAAGCATTTGTCATATGTGGGAAAATCAGTACTTGTTTTAGTAGATAGTGAGTCTCATGATGAAAGGTATCAGCTAAATGCCCGTACAAATGGTGGAAGGCTTGTACACTTAGCAGGTGAAAAGGAACTAATCGGCATGTTTATTTATGCAAAGATTACCCATTGTAACTCATGGGCATTATTTGGGATAGCGGAAGTGGAGATGGAAAAATGAGGCCTACCATCAAAATATTTCGCTCGGGAAAGCTAATCTGCAAGACGGAAGGGGTTATGGGGGAGTCGCTTCTGGAGCGGATTAGTGCAGTGGACATATTTATTGATGCACCATGCGGAGGCAAGGGTAGGTGCGCAAAGTGCTTGATTAGACTAAGTCCACAAGGTGAGCAAGTGCTTGCATGTCGCACATATATCGATGGTGATATGGACATTTATCTGCCGGAAGAAATGGAAATGAAGATTGCCCATAGCGGGGAGGCAAAGCTCTTAAACTGTGTGGATAGGCCATATTTGTCCATAGAAAAAAAAAGGCTTGGTGTAGCTGTGGATATTGGAACAACCACGGTTGTGGCTCACCTTACGGATATTGTAAGTGGAAAACGCCTTGCAACAGCAAGCGGAGTTAATGCTCAAAGGCAGTTTGGGGCTGATGTAATTAGCCGCATACAGTACTGTGCGGACAATGGACATATCAGGCTAACCCAGGTTATCAGAGAACAACTTGAGTCACTGATAAGCCATACGTGCATACTTTCAGGGGAGAGCTTAGCAGATATAGGATATATTTCGATTGCCGCAAATACAATCATGCAACATTTATGTGCTGGATATTCTCCTGTGAGTATGGGCGTTGCGCCATTTGATATGGTCAGCAATTTTGGTGATGAGCACCCTGCCTGGGAAAGTTTGTGTGTGGCAAAAGGCGCAAAGGTTTACTATACTCCGGCTATTTCGGCATATGTTGGAGGGGATATAACTGCGGGACTATATGCCGCAGGTCTTGAAGAAACAGACGGTCCGGTAGTTTATGTGGATATAGGCACCAATGGTGAACTTGTGATGAAGATTGGACAGGCATACTATTGTTGCGCGACTGCGGCAGGGCCTGCATTTGAAGGTGCTGAAATTACTATGGGCATGGCGGCTGTAAACGGGGCAATAAATCAAGTGTATTGGAAAGACGGCTTAAAGGTGTCGGTCTTGGGTGATAAGCCTCCGAGTGGCATATGTGGTTCGGGATTGCTTGACTGCCTTGCGGTTCTTTTGGAGACAGGGGCAGTTGACGAGTCGGGAAGGCTTTTAGATTCGGATGAGATTTCACATGAAATAGCAGAATTTATTGGTGAGACTCAGGGGGATAATGTCTTTTGGCTGTCTAAGGCTGGTAATGGTGTATACATGTCATCAAAGGATATAAGAAAACTGCAACTAGCAAAGTCGGCGATTGCGGCGGGTATTCAGACGCTTTTAAACTATGCAGGTATTTGTGAGGACGAGGTCAAGTCTTTTGTACTTGCAGGGGGATTTGGTAGTTTTATGAACCACTTTAGTGCGGCAAGAATTGGGCTTTTTCCAAGGACCTTTTTACCCGTAACAAAAACGGTGGGCAATACTGCGGGCGAGGGTGCGACTCTTGCGCTACTCACAGCTGATGCTCGGATTGGTTTGGATGACATCAAATCTCGTTGTAAGCATGTTGAGCTTTCTACCAGCAAAGTTTTTAATGAGGCTTTTATTGAGCATATTTTGTTTGAGGATAGGGAGGGTTGTTCTGATGGTGGCTGATTTTGAGAGACTTAAAGTTATAGCAGAGGCATGTGGTTTTTTGTATACTGCGCCGCTGGAGGTATCTACTTTGGAGTTTATGCAAGATGTTCGCGACATGTGTAATCCAAACCAGTGCGAAAATTACAATAAGTCGTGGTCCTGTCCTCCCGCTTGCGCGTCTCTTGAAGAGATGTGCGAAAGGGTGATTAGCTTCAAGGGTGGAATTTTGACCCAAACGGTCGGGGAACTTGAAGATAGCTATGATTGGGATGGAATTATGGAGGCAGGAGCGAAGCAGAAAGAGTGTTTTGCAAAGCTGTGGAGTGAACTGAAAAAAATGTATGGAGCTGTGCTTGCTATGGGTACAGGAGTGTGTAAGGTTTGTCAGAGCTGTACTTATCCTGATGCGCATTGTCGATTTCCTGACAAAATGGAAGTGTCAATGGAAGCTTGCGGACTATTTGTCAGCAAGGTTTGTATCGATAATGGGCTTGCTTATAACTATGGACAGAATAAGATAGCATTTACATCATGTTTTTTGGTGAGAGAGTAAATTATGCTTCATTTTACATCATTTGGTGAACCTTGCGGACTTATAAGTAATATTCAGCACTATACTGTACATGATGGACCGGGGATTAGGACTGCGGTTTTCTTTAACGGCTGCACTATGCGGTGCATTTGGTGCTCAAATCCTGAGACCATTGAGCCCTCTCCGCAGGTGGGAGTTTATCCCAAAAAATGTCTTTCCTTGGAGAAATGCGGTTACTGCATAAAAAAATGCCCCCAAAAAGGGGCACCGATAGAATTTGATGATAATCTTGTGTTAAGAGCACTGAATATGACAAAATTTTGCTTGGATTGTTTGAAATGTGCAGATGTTTGCCCGCCTAGCGCCATTAAGCTCTGGGGTGAGAAAATGACAGTGTCTGCGCTTATGAAAGTCATTGAGACTGACAGAAATTTTTATGACCGTAGTGGTGGGGGTGTCACCCTTAATGGTGGAGAAGTAATGCTTCAGTGGGAGTTTGCACAGTTGTTGCTCAAGGCTTGCAAGGAAGCGTGGATTAATACATGTGTGGAAACTGCGCTTCATTGCCCTGTAGAGCATATGGAGGCTGTTTATGTGTATACAGACCTTGTAATTGCAGACATTAAGCATATGGATAGCGATAAACATAGGCTTTTCACAGGTGGTGGTAACGAGCTGGTGCTAAAGAACCTTATGAGAACTGCTCAGCTTGAAAAAAAACTCATCATTCGCACTCCTGTTGTGCCGGGGTACAACGGTGACGAGCAATCAATTCGTGCAATCGGGTCATTTATAAAAAATGAACTCAACGGAAAAATAGTTGCATGGCAACTGCTTCCTTTTCATAAGCTGGGAGTGGAAAAATATGAGGCGCTTATGATGGAATATCCGATGAAGGACTATGTCTCTGTAGAACGTGAAAAATGGGAGCCAGAACTCAGCAGACTTGCGAAAATGATGAGAGATGAGTACGATCTACCTGCGCAAGTGGGAACAGATGGAGGGGTATAGGATCTAAACTGCCAGCACCATTATTTTCCCATCTTTAACAGTAAGCCCAATTTGTTTAACTGTCTTGGCGTAGTTTGATATCATTTCGGTTGCTATAGCGTCTTCAATTTCTTTTTGTATAAACCTGCGTAGATTTCTTGCGCCATAGGCTTGGGAGTAAGATTTCTCGGTTAGGTACTCGATTAAGCCATCATCATAGCGAAGTTCAATTGGCTTTTCGGCCATGGCATCACGCAGCTCTCCCATCATGAGTTTGGCGATGGATTTGAAGTCTTCTTCTGTCAGATGGTTAAAGTACACAATAGCATCAACACGATTGATAAATTCAGGCCGCAAAAAGTCCTTTAGGGCTTTTTCTGCCTTTTCTTTACCCTGCTCATCTCTGGAGCGATTAAAGCCAACAGCTCCGTCTTTTTTGTCACTGCCAGCGTTGGTAGTCATGATTATAACGGTATTTTCAAAGTTAATCATGCGTCCCTGAGCATCTGTGATGCGACCATCATCTAATATTTGAAGCAAGATGTTCATAACATCGGGATGGGCTTTTTCTATTTCATCGAAAAGCACTACACTATAGGGCTTGCGGCGAATTTTTTCTGTGAGCTGACCTGCTTCATCATATCCGACATAGCCTGGGGGAGAACCAATGATACGAGAGACTGCGTGCTTTTCCATAAACTCGGACATGTCGAGCCTGATTAGAGATTCTGGAGAATCGAAGAGGTCTGCGGCAAGACGTTTTACAAGCTCTGTCTTTCCAACACCTGTCGAACCGATGAAAATAAATGATACGGGTTTGCGCTTAGGCGATATGCCCACGCGGTTGCGCCTTATGGCGGCACAGACTGTGTCTACGGCCTCGTTTTGGCCTATTATATGTTCTTTAAGACGTGCATCAAGCTCGGATAGACGCTTAAATTCATCTTCCCTTATACTGGACGCTGGAATTTTTGTCCAAAGCTCAATGACCCTTGCAAGGTTGTCTATGGTAAGTTCGGGCGCGCCTTTCTTTTCGAGTTCATCAAGTTCACTTGTTAGGCGCAGCTCGAGACTGCGGATTTCGGCAAGGCGGGCGTAGTCACTTCCTTCTGGCTCGGACAGTAGCATTTCACGCTCTTTTGTTAAATCATCTTTTTCTTTATTTATGGCGTCTTTTCTGGCAATTAGTTTACTTTTTAGATTCATGTCAGAACAGGCTTCATCTATTAAGTCTATAGCTTTATCAGGTAAGAACCTATCTGTTATGTAGCGCTCCGATAAAATAACGGCCTGTTTTGCGATTTCATCAGAAATCTGGACACCGTGGAACGATTCATAGTAATGCCGTATGCCCATTATGATGTCAATGGATTCTGTGATTGAGGGTTCCGCAACTATAACGGGCTGGAATCGGCGCTCCAGAGCGGCATCTTTTTCAATGTGCTTTCTGTACTCGGTGAAGGTTGTTGCACCGATAACTTGGATTTCTCCGCGGGAGAGTGCGGGTTTTAGTATGTTTGCGGCATTCATGGAACCTTCAGCATCTCCAGCGCCAACAAGGCTGTGTACTTCGTCAATGACGAGTATTACGTTGCCATGAACTTTAATTTCTTCAACCAAGCCCTTCATTCGGCTTTCAAACTGACCTCTAAACTGTGTTCCGGCAACAAGTGCTGTGAGGTCAAGAAGAAAAACTTCTTTATTGCGGAGCTTGGTGGGCACATTACCTTCAAAGATTCGCTGAGCAAGCCCCTCTGCAATGGCTGTTTTACCTACACCAGGTTCACCGATTAGGCAGGGGTTATTCTTTTGCCTTCTATTTAAAATTTGCACAACACGTTCTGTCTCTATATCCCTGCCGATGATTTTGTCGAGCTTGCCATCTACAGCTTTGCGGGTTAGGGAAATACAATAGTTTTCGAGGTATTTACGTTTCTTACTGACATGAGGTGCAGCCCCACCCCCGTGTTCTCTTTCCTTGCCCTCCCTTCTAGGTCCTCCGGGAAAATCCCTCGGAGGGGAATCGTCAGGACCGCCGAAAAGTCTGTTGAGAAATGGGAATGTGGCAGTTTTACCGTCATCGGTGTGCTCATCAAGCTCTGTAAGGCTCTCCATTCCGCCCATGGCATCCATCATTTCGTCGGTTAGGCTTTCAAGGTCTTCATCGGACAAGCCCATTTTCTTGATAATATCTTCAACGGGTTTGATGTTGAGTTCACGTGCGCATTTAAGACAGATGCCCTCATTGGAGGAATGTCCGTTTTCAATTTTGGTAATAAAAATCACTGCAGGATTTTTATTACATCTTGAACATATAGTTGGTCGCATCAATTAATTACCTTCCTTTTTGTAGAAGCTTCCTCAACTTCCGAGCTTTTCATAATTTTTATATATTTAATCAGATAACTTACGAGCGCTATAAACGTAAGTCCAATGGCAAGTGAGATGAGAGTTATTGAGCCCCATCTTGAGATATCTCTAAATAGCATGAGAGTAACGCATACGAGGAAGAATACGACTGTTGAAGCCTTGCCGATAATGTTAGATGCGGGGATTTCTGCTTGTGCTTTTTTGTGAAGTAGTAGCCCACCAGCTCCCATCATAAGCTCTTTTAAACCAGCAAGCAGAACTGCCCATAGGGGAATTAGTCCGTCAATTGTAATACAAACCATAACAGCAATAGTCATTAATTTGTCACCCAGCGGATCAAGAACTTTTCCAAGATTTGAAGAGACTTTATATCTACGGGCGAGGAAACCATCCAAGAAATCACTAAATGCTGCCAATGCGTAAATAAGCACCGCATATAGATTGTGGTCATTCTCATCGGAAAAATACACCACGACAAATACAGGTACTAAACATATCCGAAATATTGAAATTATATTCGGAACAAACTTCATCCATTAAATCCCCAGCATTTCTGCAATAATATTGTTGTTAACCAAATAGTTGAGTATTGTTGTTTCTTCAAGAATGTCTATGGCGAGCAGCCCGAAATACCTTACAATCGCCCCGATTGTCAAAACAACAATCAGTCCTTTTGCAAGCCCAAAGGCCACACCAACAATGCTATCAAGAAGCTTTAGCCCAGGTAACGCGAAAACAAAGCCTATTAGGTTGCCGATGACTGCAAAAATTATTGCCATAAGGGCAAACGCCACTGCAAAGACGGCAATAAAAGCCAGCGACGAGGAAAGCCTTTCGGAAATCATATCTGAAAGCGCGCGCTCGGAATCTTCATCTTCCACAGCCACTTCTGCTATTCTTATAGCGGCGGGTGTGGGCAGGCCTATTTCCCTGAGCGCAATGTACGCATCACGAAACTGCTCGCTGTCGTTTTCGTGGTCAATATCTTCATACTCGAAAGTATCGCCGGATATATCAGAAAGAGCTGTGTCTACAATTCCGCCGACAAAGGGAGTGAGAGCGCCCTCAAATGTCTCTGAATATGCGGATGCTGCGATATTTGCAACTAACAATGAAACAATCAGGGCAACAACGCCAAAAGCACCGCGTATAAGTCCATTTCGGTAGCCGCGCCAAGCGCAATATGCGACAATGCCAATGATTACCAAATCAATAAATATCGTTGTCAATTCCAATTTCTGGCGCCCCTCCTTTTACTTGTCTTAGTCATTTGTTTGCTCACCCAAGTCTTCTCTTATTGCAATTGCTGCATGTTCACCTGCGCCAAGGGCGAGACCATCGCCGAGGGACAGAATTCGGTTGACACCCGCAAGGGGTTGGCCGTAGTAAACTGTGGATTCGTTAAAGGAATTATCATAAAATGCTGCGCCGTCATTGTAGAGTACTGCCAGAAGCCCGGCTCTATATGATTTGGATAAAATTTCACGATCCGTGGTCATTTCAGCCCTTACGTTACCGCGCTCATCAAGCCTTAAAAGACTACCGGAATGACCTACACCATAATCAAGTAAGTGCAGGATTATGGTGTTACCTTCCAAGAGAAAACCGCCAAGACGCTTGTCTTGAAACTCAAAAAATTCGCGGGATGCACCATTTCGGTCAACGGCAATCAGTGAAGTAGGTGTTACAGCAAGCAAATCACCATTTGGAAGAAAATGCATGTGGACAATAAGTTTACCAGGGAAGACAAGCTCGTGGTCATAGTCTTGTCTGTTCATACCTTGGTATAGAGTAATTCTGCTTCCAACCTCAGAGAGATTCAGAACGGCAAGGGTTCTGTTGTCTGGGGATATCAGAGAAGAAAACGCATACCCGCTGCCCAAGGAAACCCGAAACAGGGCTACGCCGTCATCATTGTATACATGAACAGTGCCGCTTTGTCCAGTGCCTTCTTGGGTGTTTATGCTAAACCAGCCGTTTCGGTTGAGGGAAGCGGAGATAACAAGACCATTTGTTTCAACTGAGGAGATAACTCGCTCGGAGTCAAATACCCGTACGGAACTGCCGCCGATATCGAATGCAATAGCTCGTGAACCTACTGAGCTTATAGCCGGGCGATACATGCGAAATTGGTCTCTTAGAACCTCACTACCGTCATGCTCAAGCACTTGAATGCCCAGTGTTCCAGCTGACGCAATGGCGTTGCCCAAATCGGCAAAAACTTTCTGTCTCCCTGAATCAAACTGCATACTGTCTGCAATTTCGATGGGGGCCGGGGGGATGAAAATATTTGAAAACCATGAGAAGCTTACAGTACGTCCTGCAATAAGCGATATAGAGACGTATGCAAGAACGACTATGGAAACAATCGAAAAGATTAGTCCAACGATTCTGCGCCATTTTTTCTTTGGCTTTTTTTCGGTGGTCATAGCGTGTTTCTCTCTCCATTTCAACGCAAAACAAAATTATATCACTATTTTTGCTAAAAAGAAATAAAAATTAGATGAACATTTCAGAGGCATCACCAGCGTACCAAATTTTTGTCATGTACAAACCTTCTGGTGGAGCGGTAGGCCCGGTCAATCTGCGATCTCTTTGTTTAAGCAGACGGGGGATATCGTCGGGTGTGATTTTTCCTTCGGACACATAGAGAAGTGTTCCTGCCATTGCCCTTGCCATATTGTAAAGGAATCCATCTGCACAGGCGCGCAGCTCAATTATAGGGCCTTTTTCTTCAATCTCATACCAAAAGACTGTTCTGACTGTTGTTTTGGTTTCGGTCCCCACTGAGCGGACTGCAGCAAAATCATGTTTACCGACAAAGTGTTTGGCAGCTTGCCCCATGGTTTCAATATTTAGGTTTCGAGGGTAAAAATATGCTCGGTTTGTATAAAAGGGATTTTTAATACGGGAATTGTAGATACGGTATGTGTATTCCTTTTTTATACAGGAAAGAATTGAGTCGAAATCGTCGGAGACATACATGGCTTCTTGGATTGCAATGTCCGAAGGCAGGAGCGAGTTTGCGGCGAGAGGAAGTCTGTCTGGGGGAATTGTTGATGTGGTCTTAAAGTTGGCGCAATATTTTTCGGCATGCACACCTGCATCTGTTCTGCCGCAACCGTGAAGTTTTATGCGGTGGCCGCACAGTTTTGAAAGTGCGTATTCAAGTGTTCCGGAAATAGTTGTTTCGGTTTTTTGAATCTGCCAACCATGGTATTTAGATCCGTCATACATAAGTCTCATGGCAATATTTTTCATATTTGCACGAACTCCACACTGCGCAGTGAGATGATTGCGACTATAATGAGTGCTCCTAAAAATAGAGCGAGGTAGTCTCTGGGTTGGGCTTTGAGTATTTTCATACGAGTTCTTCCCTCCCCCCCGTGATAACACCGGCTTTCCATTGCTGTGGCAAGCTCATCGGCTCTTCTGAATGCACCAACAAATAGTGGGATTATGAGCGGGATGATAGCTTTGGCTCTTTTCACTATACCACCTGACTCAAAGTCGGCACCTCTGGCTTTTTGTGCGCTTATAATTTTGTCAGTTTCTTCGATAAGGGTGGGAATAAATCTGAGGGCAATACTCATCATCATTGCCAGTTCATGAACTGGCAAACGGATTTTTTTAAGAGGGCTTAGCATTTGCTCCAGTCCGTCAGTCAAAGCTATTGGGGAGGTTGTATATGTAAGTAGAAATGTTCCGACAATAAGCATCATTAGGCGAGCGGCCATAAAAGCAGCGGTCATAATGCCTTCTCTTGTTATTATAATGGATCGCCACTCAAATAGAATGGTTTCGCCTCTTATGAAAAAGACATTTAGTATAACTGTTAGCAAAATTATGAAAAAGACAGGCTTTAATCCTCGAAAAACAGCTTTTATGGCAATTTTTGAAAGGGTCAGGCAGGTTATTAAAATAATGACCATTAGAACATATGCAAGAAGCCCGCGGGCAAGAAACAGTGCGGTTATATACATTAACGTAAGCACCAGCTTAAAGCGTGGATCAAGACGGTGTACAATCGTATTTCCGGGGAAAAATTGGCCAAGGGTGATATCTTTAAGCATTGCGGCACTCCCCTCTGAGCGCTCTGAGTTCATTCCTAAGCTGAGCCACTTTGTAGATGTTGTTGCTAAGGGGAAGCCCTAACTGGCGCAATTTGTTGGCGACCATGGTTACTTTTGGTGCAGCAAGACCGAGCTTTAAAAGAAGTTCGGATTCAGAAAAGACTTGTGACGGTGGCCCTTCAAGGGCAATTTTACCATGTTCTAATATTACAATTCTATGAGCAGAGCGGGCTATTTCTTCCATATCATGTGTAACCATTATGACAGTTGCGTCGTGTGCTTTTTTATAGTCTAAGATGTTTTTTATTATTTCGTCACGGCCTCGGGGGTCAAGACCTGCCGTAGGTTCATCCAATATCAATACTTCTGGACGCATGGCGATTACGCCGGCTATAGCTACTCGGCGCTTTTCTCCGCCTGATAGCTCAAAGGGTGATTTTTTAAGAAATGATTCGCCTAGTCCTGCAAACCCCGCGGCTTCATGCACTCTGTCTTTTATCTCAGCTTCTTTAAGACCCATGTTTTTCGGGCCGAAGGAGATGTCTTCAAAGACTGTTGCTTCAAACAGTTGGTATTCGGGATATTGAAAGACAAGTCCAACTTTGAACCTAATTTCTCGGGCGAAGCTTTTTGTCCGGTGGATGTCTTGGTTGTTAAAGAAGACTTTGCCTGTGGTGGGTTTCATAAGTCCGTTTAAGTGCTGGATGAATGTCGATTTGCCGGAGCCCGTGGCTCCGATAATTCCGATATATTCGCCTTTTGTCATTTGAAAATCAATACCCGAAATTGCGACACGCTCAAAAGGGGTGCCTGCGCTATAGGTATGTGTAAGATTTTCGGTTTTTAATAAAGACAAGATGTTATCCTCTCATTGCCGTGAAAATTGCATTGGCGCATTCGTCTATGGTTAGAGCCTCAAGGGGGATGTCTAGACCGTCTTTTCTCAAGGCATGCAGCAGAGATGTTGTTTCGGGAACATCTAGCCCTGCTTGCTTTAGGGTCTTGTCATCTAAGAAAACTTCCCTTGGGGTTCCATCGAGAATGATTTGGCCTGAGGACATGACGATGATTCTGTCGGCAAATACGGCCTCGTCCATGTGGTGGGTTATAAGGACTATGGTGACACCTGCTGTATCGCGCAGGTTTCGTATAACATTTATAATGCTTTCTCTGCCGCGCGGGTCAAGCATTGCGGTGGGTTCGTCAAAGACGATGCATTCGGGTTCCATTGCCAAGACCCCTGCAATTGCTATTCTTTGCTTCTGGCCACCGGAAAGCAGATGAGGGGCATGCTCTCTGTATTCGTACATACCGACCATTTTTAGTGCTTCATCGACCCGTCTGCGTATTTCATCTGAGGGATAGCCGAGATTTTCAGGTGCAAAAGCTACGTCTTCCTCCACCACTGTGGCAACGATTTGGTTGTCGGGGTTTTGAAATACCATGCCGACTCTTCTACGGATTTCGATTGCCAGTTCTTCGTTTGAGGTGTCCATACCGCATACTAAAACTCTGCCGCCTTGAGGGAGTAAGATAGAATTAAAATGCTTTGCAAGGGTGGATTTCCCTGAGCCATTATGGCCGATTATGGCGACAAATGTCCCTTTTTCTATTTCAAGGTTTAAGTCATCCAAAACTACCTTGAGTTCAGAATCGTCCGCTCCAAAGTATGAGAATTCAAGATTTTCGGTTTTGATAATAGTTTCCAAAATAATTTCCTTATGGCTCATTATAGCTAGATATTTCGTTTGCTTTGCACTTCCGTTTTCAAAATAACCCCTCAAATCTTACGGCATTTCTATCAGCGGTTATCTAGGTGTCCATCTGCATGTTGCTCCGCAGGGTAGGGAGAGACCGTTTACTGTTACGGGTAGACCCAATTCGTGGCTTTCTGCTGCTCCACCCAGTATTGATCTTGATATATATGTTAGGGTTGAGGCTGATAAGCCTGTTGTGTAAGAGTTTATTAGCATAAACAAAGGGGTGTTGCTCAATACATCAGAGCACAACTTCACGAAATCAAAAAGGGAATCTTCAAGCTTCCAAACTTCGCCTGATGGACCTCTGCCGTAAGAAGGAGGATCCATTATGATTGCATCGTACTTGCGGCCACGGCGAATTTCTCGCTCGACGAATTTTGCACAGTCGTCAATAATCCATCTGATGGGTTTATCTTCAAGTTTTGATGCAGCGGCGTTTTCCCTCGCACGAGAAACCATTCCTTTTGCGGCATCTACATGACAGACATTTGCACCAGCAGCAGCGGCGGCTACTGTAGCGGCACCAGTGTAGGCGAAAAGGTTAAGAACGCTTATTTCACGATTTGCAGAAATAATTTTCTCCGAAATGTATTCCCAGTTAACAGCCTGCTCGGGGAACAGTCCTGTATGCTTAAAGTTCATTAGACTGACATTGAAGGTGAGCTCTCCATAGCTGACCTGCCACTTGCTGGGAACCTTTGATTTTTCCCACTGTCCGCCGCCTGTTTGTGAGCGTCTGTAATAAGCATCGGCACTATACCAGCCAGAGTGCTCTTTTGGAGTTTTCCAAATGGCTTGAGGGTCAGGGCGAACCAGAACAAAATCCCCCCACCGCTCCAGTTTTTCACCATCGGAACAGTCGAGAAGCTCATAGTCCTTCCATCTATCTGCAAGCCACATATGATGCACTCCATAAACGTATCATTAAACCGTATAATTATATCAAAGCGGCTTGTCTAAGTCAAATTTAGCATATGTCTTTCTATGATTTAATTTTTTGAAATTAGGAGTGTCATTGTCACTTTTTTGTGCAATTAAAACAAAAGTTATGTGAATATTTTGTAAACAAAAGACTATGGATATATGAATGATTTTGTGTTATTATGACACAAAAAGATGCCAGAAAACTCTACACTTTTTGCTAGTGCGGACTAGTCTTATGCATGGAATATTCCTAGGGTTGTAACTTTAAGTAGGCAAAACCTAAACACACACGGTTGTAGTCTGTGTGCCTGTTTGGGTTTTTTGTCGTGGAAGTGCTTTAAACCACAATTAACAGGTAGTAGGCGCAACAGAAATCAAAAATAAGATAAGGGGGGTGTAAATTTAGGCGTTTTGATGGGATTGTGAAAGAACGTGGCAAATTTTGAGGAAGTAAAAGCCGTTGTGACAGCAGTGAAACACACCGTAATCGACTAAAAACACACCCATATATGGAGGTAACTGTATGAAAGAAACAAAAAAATTGACTAAAGTGTTCAAACTTGAAGACAGTAGTACACTAAAGAAGATAATCGCGATGACACTTGTGTTTCTACAAGTTATTGTACTAATTAACTTCGACATCACTTATTCCCAAGCATCAGCAGCAAACCTAATATCTCCAATTAATGTAACAGGTCACAGTAATCCAAATTTTCCTCCGGAAAATGCCATTGACGGAAATGTAAACACGCGCTGGGAATCGGCCCCTGCAACGCCTTGGGCTCAGGCCCAAGACGACCACAGGCGTTTTATTGATATCCACCTTGGCGGACTTTATAACCTCGACAGTGTGAAAATCATCAATCCATCTGACGGCACAGTATTTTATCACTACCAGGTATATGCAAGTCCTAATGGTGATGCATTTACAAAAATCGCATTTAAGTCAAACAATATGCCTGCAACACCCGAAGGTATCACTCATAACGTGGCTGAAAGCATAGGTGCTAGTGGTGTAAGCATAATCCGTATACAGGTATCCTTCGCCTCAGCCAGATTTCCTGTGAGTATATCTGAGGTTGAATTACGCGGCACAAGAAGTTCGGATAGCATACCGGAAAGAGCGACCTTTGAAATACCAAAATTTGAGGAAACCGAATGGGCAGTCCGCCATGAGCGTTTTGAAAACGACCCCGCCTACGCAAGGGAAAGGATCATCTTAGAAATGAAAAGCCTTGTCGGCAGAGTCCTTGGAGAGCAATGGGTAGACTCATTTATATTTGAGGTCAGGGACGTTATGAACAATGGCCTTGATGCTTTTGAGTTGGAATATACTAATGGTAGAGTGGTGATTCGCGGTCGCAATGGGGTTTCCATTGCATCGGGGCTAAACCACTACCTGAAAAATTTTGCACACGTAAACTTTAACCCCATGTTCGTCAGCAATGTTCAAATGCCTGATATTCTTCCATCGTTTGACGGAAGAATTGTCAGAAGAACAAATTTCGAAGAACGATATGCACTAAACTTCTGCACATTCTCATATACTATGGCGTTTTGGGGATGGCCGGAGTTTGAAGCATATTTAGACTATGCAGCAATGAACGGAATCAATCTTATGCTCCAAATAGTTGGACAAGAAGAGGTGTTGGTTCGTTTCTTGGAAAACTTCGGATACTCCGTTGATGATGTACTTGAATATATAACGGGGCCGGGATATTTTGCTTGGTTTTATATGCAAAACATGACAGGCTGGGGTGGCCCTCTTCCACGAAATTGGCTATATCAGCGTGTAGAGTTGGGTCGTCAAATGCATGACAGGATGCAGGCTTTTGGCATACGCCCTGTTTTACAAGGCTTCTCAGGTATGGTACCAACCGATTTCAGGCAAAGGCTTAATGAATACAGGGATGTTTCAGAAGGCGATCCTGGATATTGGCCTCAATTTAGCTCACCAAGCGACCAGCGCAACTCGATAGCGCCGCAAGGTCAATGGATTGGCTTCCAAAGACCAGATATGATTCGCACAACCAGTACGTCAGGTAATTTTTTCCAAGAAACAGCGGAATTGTTTTATGCTGCACAAAAGGAAGTCTTTGGCAATGTGTCTAACTACTACTCAGTAGACCCTTTCCACGAGGGTGGAAATATTCAAGGTATGAATCGTACAGAGGTCTACAGAATCATTTCTGAGGAAATGATAAGGTCGGATCCAAATGCAATTTGGGTAATTCAGCAATGGATTGGCACAGTAAATGACGCAACATTGCAGGGTATGGACAGAAACCATGTCTTAGTACTGGACTTAAATGCAGAGATGCGCCCCGAGCACGGACCTATGGAACGTACAGGTACGAATTGGATTTGGAACATGCTTCACAACTTTGGTGGCCGTATGGGAATTTTCGGAGACCTGCCGGTACTAGCAAATGATATTCCCACTACATTTGCCGCAAGAAACCATATGGTTGGGATAGGCGTTACAACAGAAGCTTATGCCAATTCTCCAATTGTATACGATCTGCTCCATGATATGACGTGGCGCGACAGACCAATAAATCATTTTGTTTTTGTGAGGGACTATATACATTCAAGATATGGTGACTTTAATGGCGCACCGGAAGCAAACGCTTTGATTGGCTGGAATATCATAGCTGACACGGCACTTGCAAGAAAAACCACATATGTACAAGGCCCACCAGAATCAGTAATAAATGCCAGACCAACAGCAACCTTTACCTCGGCTTCAACATGGGGGCATAGCCGTTATGAATATGACCCGATTGAACTGGAACAAGCACTCCCGTTTTTCATTGCCGCATATGACAACTTGGGAGAAACCGAGACTTTTCATTTTGATTTTGTAGAGTTGACGGCTCAGGTGCTGTCAACAGCAACACTTGAAATCCACGGCCGTATGATGAACGCTTTTAACAGGGGCGATGTTGATCAGTTTTTCTTCCTTTCTGAAAAATTCTTAGACGCAATTCGTTTGATGGATGAAGTTTTGTCTGTAAGTCCGCGTTTTGGTGTTGGGCACTGGATTTATTACGCACGCAATATGCTACCAGAAATGGACGATTGGACAAGAGACCTGTTTGAATTTAATGCAAGAACGCTAATAACAACATGGGGCGGCATGAAGAACTCTTCACTTGTAGATTACTCGAATAGACAATGGGCAGGGCTGACAAGCGGACTTTATCTTCCGCGTTGGGAAAGATTTGTAAATGCTCACCGTGCAGCGATCCTCCCGGGAGGCTCATTATCACTGCCATCTGCCAGCTCATTTTTCCTTCAAGAATGGGAATGGGCAAACCGTAAGTCAGATGAGACGGGTTACTACTCAACCGTGGGTGTAGGTAACTTGCAAGAACTTGCTCAAAGAGTTTGGGACGAATTTTCCCTCACAAACATGGATGGTGCCGCCGCTGAAACAAGGTCAAATATAGCACTCGGACGACCGGTTCAAGTCAATGTTCCCGGCAGAACAGAAATGGTAACAACGGGACTTACAGATGGAAATCTGGGTACCGAGTGGCAAGCAGCAACCCCTGACGAATGGCCTGTCATAATGACCATCAACTTAGAAAGCCCATCTAAAATAACTGCTGTAGCATTTGCTGTAGAGCAAGCAGGTAGCCACGCGATTGACTACACCATTGAAGCTTTCTTGGCAGACGAATCAGTAGCTTCGCTTACCTACGATAGCGAAGGGGCTGGATTTACCGGAACAAGGGAAGAGCCTATGGAAGTCGTGGCCGATAGCATTCGTTTTACATTTAACAGAAACGAAGTCATGGGTGAGTTTTATACGGCACTCTTTGTTGAACTTATGATATTTGGTGTAAGACAAGAAGGTGGGTCAAGACTATTATCTGGAGGGCGTCAGGCGACAATTGCAACAGGGCCCGCTGGACTTGCCAGCATGGACACAATTATCACTGCACTTAATGCAGCAAACTTTAGCGTAAGTGGTGGCGCTGGTACGAATTTGACCAACGGCGACCTCGATGGTACACCTTGGGGACCGCAGGGAAATTATCCTGTTGCCTTTAGAGTCGATCTTGGGAATATATACTACGTAGAAGAAGTGCGTACTGCCTTTGAAAGACTGGAACATGGAAATACGAACCCAAATGTTGTAAATCCTGACCCAGACAATCTGCCTTTAAAATCATATAGATTTGCAATATTTGTCAGGGACAATGAAGACAATCTGCACATAGTTCTAGATCAAACCAACCATACAGGTAATCTTGATAGCAGATTTTTCAAAGCACCTGTAAACATGAACATTAGCGCAATTTATGCAGTTATTCTCGGGCACAACGGTCAGACGGGAGAAATCGGTGCAGGAAATGGTTGGCCGGCGTTTACACAAATTCAGGCGTTCGGAAGAGATTTGCAGGTTGGAGATGAAGAGCCAGAGCCACCAGAGGAAGTAACTCCACTTCTCAGACATAACATTTTGCGAACCCGGGTTAACACATGGTCAACAAGCGGAAGTGATGCATTTAGCTTAAACGCGCTTATTGATGGAAATGAAAATACCTACTGGCACGGACGCTGGAGTAATGCGGGAAGTGGGCTGTGGCCTGCGTCAGAGATTCCCGAACCGCTTGTAGACTTTGACCTCGGTGAAGCCTACACAATATCAAGGATTGAGCTTGACAAAAGAATAATGGCAAACGGCGCGGGAACAATTAATGCAGTGAGTGTGTTTACACATGAAGATGTGGTGGACACATGGCCAAATGGTGAGCGCACATGGCCGAGCCAAACATTGCCTAATGTACCGCAAGCAGACATAGATGCTGATTTCTCTTCACAAGGATGGGCGCAGGTTGACTCATCAAGACTCTCCGCCGTGGGGCTATCTTCTGAACCTATGCAAAGGCAAACCGTAAGGATAGACTTTGATCCACCTTTAGAAAATACCAGATATGTCCGTCTTGCAGTAAGGTCAATTAGAGCCGGCGGAGTTATTGATTTTGCACAAGTCAGTGAGCTTAGAGTATTTTCGGATGTTGAACTTACAGTGGCGGGAGCTGAGCTTTCAAATCTTATACTCAATGCGATATCTCAAGTTTCAGCACTTCAAGTAGGTCAGCAAGCCGGGCAGGTACCGCAATATGCAAGAGACAGATTTGATGCTATAATTGCTGAGGCTCAAAATGATGTATTAAATCCTTATTTGACTTCAGCGCAAGTAAACGCGTGGCGAGCCAGATTAAATGCAGCGATCAGGGAGTTGCGCACAGAAATAATCGAAATAGACAATGGTGCACTTTTGGTTGCTCTAGCTGACTACTCTCTTGTCAACAAACTAAATAGCCTTAACTTTGTCGCACTGGAAGAGTTGTACAGCGAACCTTATGCACAGGCTTTGGCAGTAGCAAACAACCTAAACGCCACCCAGCAACAAATTGATGAAGCAGTGGTTATGCTCAGGCAAACCATGGAAAACAGCAGCCCTGTTTTCGCTGCAATAAACCGCTTTTTGCCTGTTTTAACTGAAGCAATTAGATTAAGAAACACCGCCAGTGATGACATAAGTCCAGAAGCACTCGATGCTCTCAATGCCGCAATATCATTAGCAGACGATGCATCGAAAGTTGCAATGACTGCAAACGAGATAGACGAGATAACGGCAAATCTGGCTAAAGCTATTGAAGCGTTTAATAAATTTACTCCTGAAGATCCTGACAAACCCGAATTGTTTGCCGGCTCCAACCCCAATGTGCTCAGGGATCTTTTGGCTCAGCAAGATGTAGTACTTCAAACGGCTGGAAATCTGGGAATCTTTGCTCACCACAGCCCGTTTGTGATACCAGCAGGAAGGACATTGACTATAGCTACCACCCTGAATGTACAAGGTAATGCAGAACTAATCATAGAAGGTACGCTTGTAGTACAAGAAGGCGGCAGAGTTAACAATCAGGGCGGTACTGGAGGCACAATAAGGATAAAGTATGGTGGCGTGCTTGAAAACCACGGACATGTCGAAAATGTAACAAATTCAACGATCATAAACTACGGCACAATCGAGAACAACCATCGCTTTGAAGTTCGTGCAGGAACAAGATTCCATAGCTGTTACGGCGAGATTATTGGAACTTTAAACATCCATCGTAATGCTATAACCTGTAATAATGGCTAAGTTCTTGCGTTATTAGCTGGAATCCGAGCCAGAGCCCCGAATATAGCTTGCCACAGGAGGGTTAATAGCCTCACAGAAAAACTGCCCCATGATGTTTTCTTTCATGGGGCAGTTTGATAGTGTGCCGAGCAAGGGCGGGCAGTGGTTTTTAGACGTGCCCATTAGCTATTGCTCTGCTTTCATTGTAAGTGCAATCCTCTTTTTCTGAAGATCTACTTCAAGTACGGTGACATTTACTATGTCTCCGACTTTGACAACTTCAGAGGGGTGGCGTATGAAGCGATTTACCATTTGTGAAATATGAACAAGCCCGTCCTGATGCACACCTATGTCAATAAATGCACCGAAATCTATAACATTTCGCACAGTTCCCGACATAACCATGCCGGGTTTAAGATCATTCATGTCAAGGACATCAGTTCTGAGTTGCGGTGGAGGCAGTTCATCGCGGGGGTCACGTCCCGGCTTTTGGAGTGATTGGGCAATGTCAATTAGCGTGGGAATGCCGACGTTGCACTGCTCGGCGATGCTTTCTGCACCTTGCTCTTTTATCATATCCTCAAGCACAGGCAAAGTGCCTACATCCTTAAGGCTCAGTCCGAATACATTAAGCAGCTCTTTTGTTGCCTTATAGGATTCAGGGTGGACTGATGTATTATCCAAAATGTTTTTCCCGTCGGGAATACGCAGAAATCCTGCACATTGCTCATATGCCTTAGGACCAAGCTTAGGCACCTTTAGTAGCGTCTTTCTTTCGAGGAAAGCGCCGTTTTCCTCTCTATAAGTTACGACATTTTTTGCAACCTGAGGACCCAGTCCTGCGATGCGGGCAAGCAGAGGCGCTGATGCCACATTGAGGTCAACACCGACTGCGTTAACACAATCCTCAACAACGCCGTCTAATGTGCCACTAAGACGTGCCTGGGGCATGTCGTGCTGATACTGCCCTACGCCGATCGATTTTGGGTCAACCTTGACGAGCTCGGCAAGGGGGTCTTGTAAGCGGCGAGCTATGGAAACGGCTGAACGAATCGAAACATCAAATTGCGGAAACTCTTCGGCTGCAATCTTTGATGCAGAATAGACGGAAGCTCCAGCTTCATTTACCATCATATAAGACACGCCCGGAGTATCTTTGATGAGCTCAGCGGTAAAAATTTCCGTTTCTTTGGAAGCCGTACCGTTTCCGATGGCGATTACAGTAACCTTATGCTTATTAATAAGCTCTTTCAAAGTGGCGCTGGCCTGCGCAACCTTAGATTGAGGTGGTGTTGGATAGACAACAGTTGTATCAAGCACAAGTCCTGTGGCATCAATGACGGCACATTTGCAGCCCGTGCGGTATGCCGGGTCAAGAGCTAAGATAACCTGTCCACGAATGGGTGGTTGCATTAAAAGTTGTTTGAGATTTGCGCCGAACATTCTAATGGCCTGCTCACCAGCTGCTTCGGATAGAGTCGAACGCAGTTCTCTTTCCAGAGAGGGGAACAGAAGTCGGTTCCAAGAATCCTCAATGGCATTGGCTACATATTCAGTTGTGGGAGAATCATATGGCGGAACTAAAATTGAATCATCCATAATTTTAAGAGCCATGTCATGTGGTGCAAGAAGAGTGACTTTTAGGGCTTCTTCTTTTTCTCCACGGTTTATAGCCAGTACACGGTGGTGTGCAATTTTTTTGACAGGTTCTTCAAATTCATAATACATTTCAAAAACGGGATTACCCTCTTTGTTTTTCTCCGTCCGGATAGAGCATTCACGCATAAGAAGCGGACGCAGTTTGTTTCTCAATGCGGCATCATCAGAAAAATCTTCGGCGAGTATGTCACATGCGCCTGCTAAGCAGCTTTCTGCGTCAGAGATGCCTTTTTCTTCATCTATAAAAGCAGAGGCCTTTTCAATCGGCGACTCACAGCCTTGATCCTGTGCAAGCAGCCAAACCGCAAGCGGCTCAAGCCCTTGCTCTCTTGCAATAGTTGCACGGGTGCGGCGCTTTTGCTTATATGGGCGGTAGATGTCCTCAACGGCTGAAAGTGTTTGAGCTGCAGCAATTGCCGCTGAAAGCTCCTCTGTTAGTTTTCCTTGTGACTCAATGGAGGAGAGAACTTCTTCTTTGCGTTTGTCCAGATTGCGCAAATATTGCAGCCTGTCAGCCAACTCGCGTAGTTTTTGGTCGTCCATTGCGCCATGCAGTTCCTTTCGATATCGAGCAATGAAAGGAATGGTATTACCCTCGTCAATGAGCTTTATAACATTTCCAGCATGTGCCATGGGGCAGCTAAATTCTTTTGCAAGAATGGTTTCATATGAAAAAGCCAAAATAAAAACCTCCATGATTTATCAGAATATTTTGCCAAAAGATAATATCACAAAAATTGGTTATCGACAATAGCCGTGGGGGTTGCGTAAGCTTAATTTCCATTTGCGTTTTGCCCGACCAATTCCTTGTACACAAAGCATTCCGCTACATGGTCATTGAGCATACCAATTGCTTGCATATAGGCGTAAATTATGGTAGATCCAACGAATTTAAACCCCATTTTTTTAAGGTCCTTGCTTATTTTATCGGAAAGTGGTGTGGTGGCGGGTAAGTCCTCAACTTTTTCCCAATGCCCAACTATGGGTTTGTAATCAACATAGCTCCATATAAACTTATCAAAGCTACCATATTGTTCAGCCACATCAAGAAATAATTTTGCATTTATAACTGCCGAATTGATTTTCAGACGGTTTCTTATTATGCCCTCATTTGCCATCAGTTCATCTATTTTTGTGTTATCGTAAAGGACAACTTTCTTGGGGTCAAATCTATCAAAAGCTTCTCTGTATGCTTCCCTCTTTTTAAGAACAGTTACCCATGAAAGCCCTGCCTGTGCACCCTCCAAAATTAGCATTTCGAAAAGCTTGCCGTCATCATGCTCCGGCCTTCCCCATTCGTTGTCATGATAGTCTTTAAATATCGGAATACCTTCTTCCCAAGCACATCTTATTGTTTCACCCATAGATTTCACCCTCGTTTTGTTTTTATGTCAGTATAACACAATAATATGACAACTGTGTGTCCACTTTATAAAGCAGATAAAGATCACAGTTTTTAACTGCATATGTAGACGCAACGTATATTTTTTGATATCATTACACAGGTAAAGTATATTACGGTCAGCTTTTGGAGAACTACAAATGACGCCACAATCAGTTTTAAAGGAATATTTTGGTTATGACTCTTTTCGCGGTGGGCAGGAGGCTTTGATTTCTGATGCTCTTGCGGGTAGAGATGTTTTAGGGATTATGCCGACAGGGGCTGGGAAGTCTCTTTGTTTTCAGATCCCTGCACTCATGATGGATGGAATTACCTTAATTATCTCGCCACTCATTTCACTTATGAAAGATCAGGTAAATGCATTGGTTCAAGCAGGTGTTGCGGCGGCATATATAAATTCTTCGCTGAGTGAGATACAAATTAGCAAAGCCTTGCAAAATGCTCGTACCGGAGTTTACAAGCTTATTTATGTTGCACCGGAGCGTCTATTATCTGCGAGTTTCCTAAGTTTTGCCAAGACCGCAAATATTTCAATACTCACCGTTGATGAAGCTCACTGTATCTCACAATGGGGGCATGACTTTCGTCCGAGTTATGCACAAATTCCGGAGTTTATCAGCACCTTGCCTTATCGCCCTGTAGTTTCTGCCTTTACCGCAACCGCTACAAAAGAGGTTCGTGAAGATATTATAAATTTACTTAACCTGAATGAACCAACTGTTCTTGTTACTGGCTTCGAGCGTCCGAACTTATATTTTGAAGTGAGAAACCCCAAGGACAAGTATAGCGCGCTGCTTAATTTTTTAGAAGACAAAAGAGACCGCAGCGGAATTGTTTATTGCTCGACAAGAGCGACCGTAGAGGAGGTTTGTGAGCGGCTAAATAACAGTGGATTCACGGCTTCGCGTTATCACGCAGGGCTCTGCGACCGAGAAAGGCATTATAACCAAGACCATTTTTTGTATGACAGAGTCCGTATAATGGTTGCTACAAATGCTTTTGGGATGGGAATTGATAAGTCTAATGTGGCGTTTGTGGTGCACTACAACATGCCTAAGGATATGGAAAGCTACTACCAGGAGGCTGGACGTGCCGGACGCGACGGCGAACCTGCGGACTGCATTTTGCTCTACAGTGGTAAAGATGTTATCACAAACCAGTGGCTGATTGAAAATGGCCGTGACACAAAAGAGAAAACCTATAGTGAAGATATACGCCGGGAGCTTATTGACAGAGATCGTGCTAAACTGCGAGATATTACCTTCTACTCTTCTACATACGACTGTTTGCCAAATTATATTTTAAAATATTTTGGCGAAAATCCGCTGACAAACTGTGAAAATTGCGGGAATTGTAAGACTCATTATGAATCAGTTGATGTGACAGTCGTTGCACAAAAAATTCTCTCCTGCGTTGTCCGCATGAGAGAACGATATGGTTTGAACATGGTAATAGACACTTTACGTGGCATGAAACACGAGAAGCTTCTACGATTTGGTTTAGATAAACTACCTACTTATGGTGTCTGTGAGCAGTCGGCGAAGCAGTTGCGCAATATTATGAATCACCTTATTTTGTTTGGATATCTCATCAAGACTGACGACGAATATCCTGTGATTAGGCTAGGCTCTCGTGCAAACGAAGTTTTGCGAGATGGTGCCGAGGTTATAATGAAATTGCCTAAGGAAAAGGAAAAAGAGGCTGCAAAACCTGCCAAGGCAAAGAAGCTTATGTCAGACACTCCGGTTGACCGTCAGCTATTTGAAATGCTGCGCGGTGTGCGGGCAGAGTTTGCAAGAGAGCAAAGGTTGCCTGCGTACATTATTTTCAGTGACAGTACACTCTCTGATATGTGCAGAAAGATGCCTATGTCCTTTGATGCACTTCTAGAGGTTTCTGGTGTTGGGCAGGTTAAAGCTGAGCGTTATGGCGAGCGATTTATGGAAGCGGTTTCGGAGTTTCTGGAAAATAGTGGGTAGGTGTTTATTCCACTAGTGTACTTTCATATAGCGGCTTTTTTCTGTCGTATCCTTGGGGTTTGTAGGTGACTGATGATATTTTTGAGCCAGAGATACCATACTTGGGGTTGTATCCGAAGAGATTTATATAGTAATCCAGATCATCTTTTTCTTCACCCATTGCCGAAAGCACCTCAAGGGTTGCCTTTGCGTCATCAACGGCCCTGTGAGCATTTTCGTTGCGTAGCTCATAGGCTAAAACAGCGTCACTTAGTTTGTGTGGATAGTCTCGCCTATCCTTGTATATTGCCATTACATCTAGCAGTTTGACTTGCTTTAGTACATCGGCGCTTTGATGTGCGCTTAGGAAATGATAAATGAAATTTAGATCAAACTGCGCATTATAGGCGGCAAGGAGTGTGTTGGGGTTGCCTATTATTTCAACAAATTGTTTGCACACTTCGGATTTGATTTTACCATCCTTGTGTAATTGCTGTTCGGTTATTCCAGTCAGCTCAATAACCTCCGCTGATAATTCAGAACCCTGTGAAAGCTGTATCAGAGCTGAAAGTTCATTTTCAATATTATACGGCTCGGCCTTTGAAGATATTTGTAGTGCTCCGACTTCTATTATTTCGTCTGTTTTGAAGTATAGTCCGGTTGTTTCAATATCAAAGACTACAATTCTTTCAAATTTTTTGAATAATGATTTTAGCATGATGCTCTCCCTCGTATGCTACTTTTTCTTATTAGGGTTTTCTGGAAACCAGCCTTTTTCTACTCGCTTTTTTTGGTGAAAGAGTTCGTGTATGCTCCATAGAAGCGAAAATCCAAGAACCCCCATTATTGTAGATAGGATGTAGCTTTGAGCAAACAAAGCCACCACAAGGCTACCTATTCCAACAACCAAAAAGGCAGGCCATATTTTTGTACCTAGATAGTATTCCCCTTTTATCACAACTGGGTGCAGCCCACCAATGATTAAAAAGGTTACAAACCCTATTATAATGCCATCAAATCTCATGTTTTGCCTCCCAGACTAAATTTTGCCTTAATCAAATAGGTCGCAACAATAAAGGTCTTGTCTACTACGCATATCGGAAGTATAATAAACTCTGCTATAGATTATCAGATAATACATTAAATTTCAAAATATGTATATAGAAAGAAGTGAATTTATTTGAAGCATAATTTTCAAAGTGACTACTGTGAACTGGCACATCCAGAGGTACTTAACGCTTTTTCTGCTATCGGCAACACGCAATTTGAGGGTTATGGGCTTGACGAATTTTCAATGAGAGCAGCCGAACTTGTACGAAAGCTTATAGACAGACCTTGTGCAGATGTTCACTTTGTTGCAGGTGGAACAATGGCAAACCTTGTTTTCATTTCTTCTGTTTTGCGACCGCATGAAGCTGTCATTTCTCCTGTCACAGGACATATTTTTGTACATGAGACAGGCTCTATTGAGGCCACAGGACATAAGATCTGCACGGTGAGCGGAAGAAATGGCAAGTTATGTGCAGACGAAGTTAAGGCTGTACTTATCGAGCATTGTGATGAGCATATGGTAAAGCCAAAGCTCGTCTACATTTCACTATCTACCGAAAACGGAACGGTATATACAAAAGCAGAACTGGCTGAATTATCAGCTTTTTGTAAGGGGAACAACCTTTATCTATTCATGGACGGTGCAAGGCTAGGTGCCGCAGTCAATAGTCCTGCCTGTGACCTTAGTTATAGCGACATTGCTGATATGGTTGATGCATTTTATATAGGCGGCACAAAAAATGGTGCATTATTTGGAGAAGCCCTTGTTATCTGCAATGATGCCCTAAAAGAGGATTTTCGATTTTTGATAAAGCAGAGGGGTGCTATGCTTGCAAAGGGTGCAGCAGTCGGGATTCAGTTCGAGGCACTTTTAAAAGATGGGCTTTATGATGTGCTTGCCACTCACACTTTCACAATGGCAAAAAAGCTTGCCGATGGAATTCAGGCCGCAGGTTATAGTTTGCTTTTCCCACAGGAAACCAACCTTTTTGTTCCGGTTCTTCCTAAGCCTTTGGCGTTAAAGCTCCGTGAATCTTATGGATTCCATGACTGGAAGGATCTTGGTGATATGCTCGCTATAAGATTGGTGACTTCTTGGGCAACACCAGAGAAAATGGTTGATGAGTTTTTGGAGGATTTGAAAAAATGGACATAAAAAAAGCTAGGAAAATTATAGAAAAATATAACACAGAGCCGTTTCACTTGCATCATGCAAATGTTGTAAGTGGTGTTATGCGGTACTTTGCTGCTGAGTTTGATCCGGGGCGTGAGGAATATTGGGCTGTTGTCGGAATGCTGCATGATGTGGATTTTGGACAGTATCCCGATGAACATTGCGTTAAAGGTGAAGAGCTTCTCAAGGCAGAGGGTGTTGAGGAGGATATAATACGTTCGGCACTTTCCCATGGGTGGGGGCTTACTGGCACAGCTCATGAGCCGGAGAGCTTTATGGAAAAGCTGCTTTTTGCATGTGACGAGCTTACTGGTCTTATTGGCGCTGTTACTCTGATGCGTCCATCTAAGTCTACTATGGATTTAGAGGTTAGCAGTGTTAAAAAGAAGTTTAAAGACAAAAAATTTGCCGCAGGTTGTTCTCGCGATGTTGTAAATCAGGGCGCCCAAATGATTGGCTGGTCTTTAGATGAGCTAATCGAGCGCACGATTTTAGCAATGCGAGAGGTTGAGAATTTGTCGGCTTAGCACAACACTCTCAGCCGCGTAGGCAATAAAGAAAGCAAATATTTTGTGGTTTTTGTGTAGCGGACGATTAATAGGGTACCTCTAAAAACCCGGTGTCTGCCAGATTGGTGGGGATTTTTTCACCAATCGAAGACAAAAGCGCAGTTAATACTATGTGTATTGACGAGCATTTTGGCAAAGAGTGGGGGAAAAAGACTTACCAAGATGGTGGGCAGTGGGTTTTTAGAGGTGCCCAATAATTGACCCAACAGCATGGGTTTGGAGGAAGAGGATAGTGAATCTGCATTTTCGGCTTGAGACCACCGACGACCACTATGCCGTTGAGGAGATGACTCGTGAGGCTTTTTGGGAATTATGGGAGCCGGACAAGGCTATTTGCGATGAGCATTTACTTGTTCATAGGCTCCGAAATTCGGACAACCTTATTCCGGAGCTTAACATTGTTGCCCAGCTAGATGACAAGCTTGTCGGGCATATTATTTATACAAAAGCCACCATCATAGGCGATTGCGATAATGAGCGTGAGGTTCTGACCTTTGGACCACTGACCGTTTCTCCACAGGTGCAAGGCATGGGTGTTGGTCAGGCTCTAATGCGCTATAGCTTCGCCGAGGCAAAACGCCTTGGTTATCTGGCCGTTCTGATCTTTGGTCATCCCAATTACTATCCCCGCATTGGTTTTCGCCCTGCCGCCGAGTTTGGCATTACCACAGAAGAGGGCAGTAGTTTTGATGCATTTATGGCATATCCGCTTTACGAGGGTGCTCTTGACGGGATTAACGGTCGCTATATCATTGATGATGCGTATATGGGACTTACACAAGATGATGCGCTGGAGTTTGATAAAAAATTCCCGCCCAGAGCGCCTTACCAAACTAGACCCATCAGTATTTTGCTTGACCGTCTGGATTCTGCGGCACGCAAGGCTATGGAAAAGACTGGGATTGAATCTCTTGAGATGATGACAGAAAAAAGCGCAAAGGAAGTTCTGGCACTGCCCGGTATGGATAAGCAGGGGATTGATGCAATATATCGCGTATTGAAGGAATATGGAGTTAAGTGGTGATCACAAAATACTAATATCCTGCTGAGTGTATAGTTAAAAGGGGCTTTGGAGCCCCTTTCGTACTTGATCTATTTAGTTATCCTTGCGCAGGCACATAATCAATCTTTGCTGCGTATACTCGTAGGCGCTCTGCGTTGTTTCCACTTGTTGTACAAGTGGACAGAATTAGTATTCGCTCGGCATCTTCCGGAGTATTGCGAATCGTTCTGGCTACTGTAGCAGAAGTCAGCTGCTCAGGGTTGTTTTCAGTTTCCCATGTGTCAACGATACGCACTGCGAATATGCGATACATCAGTATTCTCCAGTCGGCTGTAACCATGGTTATATACTCATGCTCTGACAGAAATTCCTGATTGCGCAATTGGTGTAACGGCTTAAACATTGAACCATCTCTCATATTATGTCCGTATATAATACTGACCTGATCATAAAAAGCAGAATTGTTCCTATAATCTAAGAAAATGGCGCCGGAAGAGTTTCGGTTGCCTTGGAATGTAGTGTTAAGATAGCGATTATTGTCACGTCCTTGAACAACCGGATAATCAATGATACCAGGGATTCTAATCCACCCGATAAAATCAGGATTGATTTCAAGGAGTGTTTCCATTGGATCTACAAGCACTTCCGGTTCTCGTGGGCGGATCGGTATTGGCCTTTGCGGAGCAGCCTGTTCAGGAAGTTGTGCTTCGGGCTCACTTTGCTCTGGTGGTAGCTGTAGTACGGGTGGTATAATCACATCCGAAAATATCTCACGAAGCTCATCGTATTCATTGCGAGCTGACAAGTATTCCAGATAGCCGGAAATTAATCTATAAGATGAAAACACAATTAAAATGGCACCAATGACAATAAGCACTGTAGAAAGTGCTCTCTTTTTTTTCGTAGTTTTTTTTGATTTAATCTCTCCGAGCGGATCTTTCATTTTTCCTGCCTTTTGCTGTCTTATGGTATCAGTCTAACACAAAAACACGTCTTTTTGTCACTTTTGACTTAGTTACTACATATGTAACTGTACATTATTTCATTGACTTTGTGAAGTGTTTTCTCAATAGTTACATATAATCTTTTGAGACAGGCAGGTTTCTCTTTATGAAATGTTGCGCTAGATTGCTGGTTTTAAGATATATTGTCAAGCCGTCGAAGTATGTGGGGAGATGCGCGGGGAGATACGCGCAATAAGGTGGGGAGATGTTTAACGGTTTTGCAAACTCCGACGGCAATTGACTGTGCTATTATTTTTTGGGCTACATGTCCTGCCACCGTTGCCTGTATGGAGTTACTACCGGTGGGAGGGCTTCGCTGAGCCGTTGAGGACGAGCGACACAACTTGCTTTTAGGATGTTTTATTAGTGGCAGGATTGCGCCCATAGAGAGGAGAAAATTCCATCAATAATTAGCAATGAATTTAAACTTGTTCTAATCACATTTTAGGGAATATTTGGAATTTGTAAATCGGCTGCAAGGACTATTTTTACCTATCGTCCATTTGGACTAGTAAGTGCTTGGTGGGTGCTAAGCATTCTATTTCAACACCTTCACAAGTTTGGCACGGCGATCTATATCCAGCTTTTGATAGATGGCTCTGAGATGCGCACGAACCGTGTTTTCGCTAACAAACAGAGCCTCGGCAATCTCATGATTTCGCATACCATCCGCTGCCAGTTGCGCAATTTCCCGCTCACGCTCTGTTAACCCAAATGGCACGGTACCTGCAACTATGGCGTTGTGTAGCAGTTTCCATCCGGCAAGATATTGGACCTTGTGGTCTTTGAATTTTTGAAAATGTTCTGGATATTCTCTTTCAATAAGCTCATCTGAAAGCCCGCGCAGCAGCCGAGAAAAACCTGCGAAATAATGTAGTAGATGATCTTGTAACGCTACTTGGGCGGAATGCTCCAAAGCTTTTGATGCTTGTGCTCTTTCACCTATTGAAAGCAGCCCAACAGACATCAGAAGCGCATGGATATATTCAGATACAACTGTATATTTCTCAAAAGTGAGAGACTGCCCCAAGCCGACCAGCCTTGCATAGTCACCCTGGTTTATCAAATATATCATGTGAACAGCCAGTGCATTTTTCTTTATTGACCTCGGCATGTAGCTAGATACAAAATCGGCATTTTTTAACCAAGCTGCTAATCGGTCAAAGTCTCTGATTTCTGCTAAAAGCGTACCGCGAACAACATCAAGTGCGGCCCTGAAGATTTTTGTGTTTTGAACTGTACCCAAAGCAGCTTGTTCAATGGCACTCAGTGCATGCTTCCAACCTTCCTCATCTGCTTTGAATATCGCTATTGATGCAAGCAATCTTGCCGCACCGATTTGAATGTTTTTTTGGCTTCTGCTCTCAGCTAAAAAAGCCGCCTTGTAAGCAAAAATTTCTGCTTGTGTAGTCTCACATTTGTAAAATGCGAGTTCAGCACGATAAAGTGCATCTGCTCCGTTGCCGTGTCCTCTTGTGATTGGCGAGTAGATGTTTATAAACTGTTCAAGTATATCAGCAGAGTCCTCCGCTTTCCCAACAGTAATATGGAATGCAGTCAATTGTAAATACTCGTAAAATGCCCATGGTGTTTGCGGCAAAATAACTTTAGAATGTGCTCCTTCAAACATTTTTTCCGCAGCCCGTGCAAAGTAAAGCATTTTCCGCAGATCAGGGAAATGCAGGTATGTGCATAACAGTAGCCACTCTGCCCGCAGTAATCCTTTTTCCGGAAGGACATTATCAAGATCGTTCATAATCTTTGCAAAATCATCGCCGTCACCATCCATAAGCCTAATGCCCCAAGCAACATGCAGCATTGACAAAGGATATGAAAGTCCAACTTCACGTGGGCAATTTTGGGCTATTTCCAAGGCAATCTCATAAAAGGTTTTTTCTCCAAATTCTGCAAAAGTATATTTTGCCAGATCAAGGGATAAGATTCTTTCATAATCATGAATTTGTGAATAAAAATTCAATGCCTGCACTATCTTTCCTTCACTTCGGTACATGTCACCCGCTTTCTTTATGCATTCTTTTTCAAAAGCGTCTCCCATTTCTTTGCGCTTTGTTGTAATAAGCGCATGCAAAATAGCGTGTGCTTCATACTGGTGCGTCTCTGTTACATATCTTATAAATGGAATGGAGAGTGCTTCCATTACCGGATCTGATAACTCTATGCAATCCAGCAACATACACAGCTGCGAAACCGTAAACGTTTTGAGTGTTGATGCCATCATGAGTGCTGCTTTCTGTTCTTTGGTCATATTGTGCCAAATTAGCTGCTCCATGAGCTTATATACGGCCTTATCTGAAAGTGCTTTACCCTCTTTCCAAGAACATAGTTGCAAGCGAACAGCTAAGACCCAGCCATTTGTGTGTTTTTCGACCTCCGCGGCTATTTCCTGTGGTATAGGGGCTCCGGCAATTTCAAAATATTTGTGTATGTCAAAGGTATCCCACTGCAAATCAGACGCTTTGAGATGCGGGATTCCAAGTCCGGCAACCCCTGACAGAAAGTCACTGCCAAGAGTTTGCGTTATGACAACAATGCGCAACTTATCTGCTCCGTGCCCAAGAAGAGCAACCAGAGCTTGTTTTGGAAATATATTTAGGATATGTTGGAAATCGTCTATAATAAGCCATGCTTTTCTAGCACACGTTATCGAGCGAAAGGCATCACATACTTCACCCATTGTAAATGCATTCGGAAAGTCTATCTCTAATAATCGCGCACCTGTATTGCTGTCAATTTTCTCTACTTCATGGCAGAATCTTCTATACAGCGCCGTTGGCGCTTCATCGACAGCTGTAAACCAATATACAGCCTCGCCTGGATCCGCACCTTTAAGATATTCACGCATGGCGGTAGTTTTGCCATAACCAGATGGTGCTTCGATTAAGGCGGCTTTAGACATGGCAAATATTTCAATTTTTCTGTTTAAGTTTTCTGAAAAATAATAGGGTATGCCAACAGCCACTGTACGGCTATCAAGGTCTTGTTTTAAGCATAGAGACTTTTGGTGCATAAATTAACTACTCCTCCAAGCAGCTGCAACCCCACTTTATTCTATACGCCTAATAATTTTATTTATAATTATTTCTTTTTTCAATACCCCAAAGGGTAAAAAATCTTAAAAAATTTCTATCCCAAATATACGCTCACCCCTTGTTCCTACTACTAGGAAATTACCAAAGACGGCGGGTGAGGCTTCTACATTTGAGCCTAGGCGGATTCTGTCGAGAACTTCACCAGTGGTTCCTCTAATCAGGCGCATATCACCTTGGGCATCGCTGACAACTAAGTAACTTGTTCCATCGTCTGTGTAGACTGCTACGGGAGAACTCCAGCCAAAGACGGGCAGGTTTGTTTCCCAGACTATTTCTCCAGTTTCTTTGTCAAAGGCTATAAGTGCACCACCGCCGTTGCGGCCTATCACTTGTGCTACCCAGAAAATTACTAAGTTGTCTATATCATGTTTTCCCAAGACTGGTGTTGCTAGGACACCTCCATTGAATGCCGGATTAAAGTGTGCACGGACTGAATATTCCCATAGCAAATCACCATTGGCGGCGTTGAGTTTGCGAATGTGTGCGCTTCCTCCGTGACCTTGCAAGTCAACTGATGTGGCTGTGTACAGCACCAATCGCTGATGGTGCTCTTCCCACTCGGCTACAATAGTCGCATCTGTGTCATCTCCTGCATTAAATAGCCATACGGGTTCTAGTGTTCGCAAATCAAGACATTGAATTAAGCCGCTATTGTCGGCAAAAAACAGATAATGAGAAAAGCCAACCGGTGAATTTTCCGTACCAAGAACTCTACTGCCTGTGTAACGATATCTGGAGATCACGGGATCAATTGACACAGTACGCAAGGATCTGTCAAAGACTGTATTTAACTCCATGCTGTAGACTATGCCATTTTCGCCTATGAGAATCATTCTGTCGTTTGCAGCGTCAATAAGTGGTGTGCCGTCAAAGGCTCCCCACATGCGCATTGAAAACTGGTCACGACCGTTTAGGAAAAATAATTCGCTGCCGTCAATTAGGGAGAAAACATATTTTCCGAAGCGATCGCCGCGCATTAGGTCGCCTTGCCCTACAAACAAGATGGGATAGCCTCTGGGATCAACACTTACGCTACCCTTCGCCGGTTCTCCGACGTTTATACGAGGGCGTGTTTCTTGTCCTGTTTCAAGTTCAAAGAAATATATAAACCCATCGAGCGCACCATAAATGACCTCAACCAGACCTTCCTTATCTTGCATGTTTGGATGGAGATTCATCATTTGCTGAACCTCTGGATCCCACTGTACAATTGCGGGCTGTCCGGGCCAGCCTACACCTGTCCAACGCACTGTTCTACGGTGTTCCTGCGTACAGTTTTGAGTGGTGCAATTTGCCTGTGCGCAGGTGATTGTTGTGCTTCGCTCCATTCTACCAACACCGATTTGGTATCTTATGGCAAGCCTTTCTTGCGTTATAGTTGCAATTCCCCATGTGGCTGAGTTTCGGAAGTTATTGCCTCGGAAAGTCGTGACACCAAGGCTTGAATAATTTTCTGGCATACCGAAGTGAATAGGATATAATGAACCTTGAATCCGTGTGTATGTGGAGAAGTTAGTAAAACTACTTGGATGAGTGTGCGGCAGGCTGTATGCTGTAAATAATTCGTAGGGCGCAGGATAAGTGTGCTGATTTATTTCCGGTTGATACTCTTCCTCATGCGAAGGCTCAGTTGATTGCCTGCTTTCACTGCCTATACCCTGAGACTCGGTGCTGTTGGCAAAAATTATTTCAACGCCATTTGGATGAGGTATAAATAATTCCTCTTCTTCCCGCCCTTGTCTGCCTAGTAGTCGATTTGTTTCGTCATCTAGACTGGCATAGACAATTGACGCAATCCCGAATAGAGATATTAAAACAAGGACTACAGCGGTTATGCGCCGCTTTGCAGCCATGTTGTTTTTTCTTTTTCTCATTATTAACAGACTTTGTGTATCGTATTTGTTCATTTATGAATTATATTCTCCGTTTATTGCAGTATAGGGGTTTCTCATTATGCTATGTTGTGGTATATTTCATTATAGCATACAAAATGTAATAGCGGTGCATAGTGGTTAAGTGAAATTAAAGAAGTTGGTGAATACAATTAACGATATTAAATATTTTGAATATGGCGATACAGAGCTTGAATTTTTATGTAAAAAAGATAAAAAGCTCGGAGCTGCAATTGATCGTATTGGAATGATTAAGCGAGAAGTAAACCCCAATGTGTTTGCATCGCTTGTTGAGAGCATTGTCGGGCAGCAGATTTCTTCAAAGGCGGCAGCTACCGTATGCCGCAAGCTTTATACTCTGTGCAAACTAGATGCTGATAGGCTTCAGGCCCTATGTGTAGAAGATATTCAAGGCTGTGGTATGTCTATGCGCAAAGCCGGATATATAAAGAATATCGCTGATGCTGCAGTTAATAGGATCGTGGATTTTGATACCCTAGGAGAAAAAAATGACGAGGAAATCTTTAAAATTCTTACCGCACTAAATGGTGTGGGCGTTTGGACTGCGGAGATGATCATGATTTTTTCGCTAATGCGTCCAAATGTTGTGAGCTATGGCGATCTGGCTATACGCCGGGGAATGATGCATCTGTACGGACTAAAAGAACTGAGCCGTGAACAGTTTAATAAGTATGCCAAGCGATATACTCCATATGGGTCGGTTGCATCGCTTTATCTTTGGCATTTGTCAGTTGACTGGTAGTCTGAGTCTGTTAATTGACAATTCAGCGCTGAATTTGTATAATTCGGCGCTTTCGTATTGTAGAAAAAACGAGAACTTGTTAAACTATGGACAGTTAGCCGGAAAATGTGTTTATGTTGAAAGGGAGTGTGATTAAAATGAAGTTTAAAGCGAAAATTGATTGGTGGCTAAGTGTGATATTTGCAGGATTCGTTGTGGCGAACATTTGGGCAATTGTGGCAGCTTTTACGGGAGATATAGGCGCAATCATTATTGCAGCAACGTTTACGCCTTTAAATGCATTGCTCATTGTTCCGCTTTGGATGAAGTCATATTATCTTATTGAAAACAATGAGCTACATATCCGTTCCGGGCTTATTAAGTATCCGTCAATTGATGTTATGCGAATCACAGGTATAGCCAATACACGTAATCCCATTAGCGCACCTGCTCTTTCTCTACGCCGTCTGGAGATTTCTTACAAGTATAAAAATGGAAATTTTTCCGATAAAGTCTTGATTGCACCGGAAGATGAAGAGGGATTCATCTCGCACCTAAAGTCTATAAACAAAGATATTGAAGTGTTTGAAGGTATGAAACCGCTGACCAGAGGCACAAAGATACTGCTTTGGGTTTGTATCGGGAGTATTGCTATAACCCTTGTCGGTGTGGGTGCATTGTTTATAATAGGGGAGAGAGAACCCGTTGTCACAATTGACAGCGACAGCGTCCGTATAAGCGCTATGTATGGAACAAGTGTTGCGCTTGATAATATCTCTGATATAACTTTGCTAAATCAGAGTATGAGAGATATCGGTGCAGGCGTGAGAACAAATGGATACAATGGCGGAGCATGGCGAGGGCATTTTTCAGCAGGGCTTTTATTCGTCAGGCCAAACGTAGCGCCTACAATCCGTATAGAGCGAGTGCTGGGCAATGATATTTTTATAAGCTTTCGTGATAGTGCGAGTACCGAGATGCTCTATATAAGCCTTGCCGCTTTATTGCAAAATCAGTTGCTACCAGCGGAATCCTAAACCACCAAACCCTAAATCCCACAATGCATCATCAATGTCCTCTAACATTTCTTTTGTCCATTGGTCAATATTGATAAAGTCGATGCTTCTGATTTGATTATCGGCTGTGCCGATTATCTCAAGATCTAGTCTTTGATCAAAGGTTCTCGGTAGCGGGTTGTCGATAACGAGTCTAAACCCATTTTGGTCATATGTGAAGATTCCTTCTAGTTCTCCGGAGCTCCAATAATCCTCATATGATAAAGTGAACCTGCCACTATCTCTTGACCATTCTGATATCAGGATAACTTCGTCTTCTTGACGCATGTTTTCGGTAACAATGGTGATGGTGTTAATTACACGATTTGACCTGACTTCATAATCCCATATAATTTCAAAGCTTTCTCTGACCCCATCATTGTTTATATTGCTTGTAAATACCCATCTATCCTGCGCGGATGCACCTAGGTCATATGTCATGTTCATACGGATTCGGTTTCCGTCATGCCGCATATTCACCTCGTGTTCCATGCGTATCAGCCTGTCTCTGCTGCCTATGTATATGCTTATTCTAACATCGCCAGAGAGTTCTCTTTCTAAGTCTCTGACAGCATCTCGGAGATCTCTTATGATATCACTATAATTCGGCATTTCCCACCTTCGAAAAAGCATCCAGATTATGCCCGGTGTCAGATGTTCGTTGCTGATGAGCGAATTGTAAAAGTCACGGAAATTATCATCATTTCGCATCATATCTACAATGCCAGACAACAATGAGGTAATATCTTCTGCGGTGATGATATATTCAATTCGTCTGGCATTTACACTTTCTCCGCCTGCTTGTAGCCGTGTTCGTTCGTTTGTTGGGCTTAGGTTTATTATAAAGTCTGTGATTAGATTCACATAGGGCTCAAGCAGGGTGTCTTCAATGTTGTCTGCGTTCATAGCCATTTCCAACAGCTCAACTATATTTGCAAGCATATCCATTGTGCCTCTATCCATGTCAACTTCTCTGCCGAAAGTACGGATATCCTCGCGGAATGTGCTAAATGTTATACCATAAAAGTTATTATCTATGAGAGTTGAGCCGACTGCCAGACGATTTCTATTGAGAAACGCTTCCGCGGTAAATATATTCTGCCTGTCATCTATCTCAATTGCAAATGCATGATCTCTAGTTCTACTGTTTGAGATCATTGTAGCAGATCCTTCAATACTACTCCAGCGGTCTGAGTAATCGAAGTTTACTGTAACTGTACCATTTTCTAGTTTTTCCAGCGCCATCATAGTTGCCGCAATTGGCGTTGTGTTAAAGCGCTCCATAATCTGATTTTCAAAATTTACCATTGCTCTGGCCGTAACAGCCAGAGAGTTTGCTCTGAAAACAGAAAAAGCAACTATGACTATTGCTATTATTGCAACAACGGGTATGCCTATTTTCAGCAAAAGTCCAAGCCCATTTTTCGATGGAGCGGGATCATTCATATAAGGGTCAGTGGAACTTGACGATTGACAGAGATAACCCAATGGTGGGCTTTCTGGTTGCGTATTTTGGGAATCTCCCTGTGCTTGTGTTTTATCGAGCTTTTGAGGTGCTCCGCATGTTATGCAAAAATTCATATCTTCTTCTAGTGGTGATCCACATTTACCGCAGTGCCGCATCTTGCCCCTCCAAATTAGTGCTCGTAAGTGGGTACTTCTAACCAATATACCCATAAGCACTCGCTCCGTAAATAATGTGTGTATGACTTGCGCTTGTCGTATCTATGAACAAAACCTTAGAGCCCTAATAAAAGCTTCTAAGGTTTTGTTGGTGACCCGTACGAGATTCGAACTCGTGTTGCCGGCGTGAAAGGCCGGAGTCTTAACCGCTTGACCAACGGGCCTTGCTCACGGGGCGGCGTTACCCACCCCGCCTTTGGTAGCGGCAGCAGGATTTGAACCAGCGACCCTCCGGGTATGAACCGAATGCTCTAGCCAACTGAGCTATGCCGCCATCTGAAAAGTGATGAGCCTTGACATTATAATCTGCAAAATGCCAGTTGTCAATATATTTTTTCAATCCTTGAACATATATGTCTATTGGTGTATAGTGTTATTGAGTTTATGAGTAAATATAAATGCCGTGGAGGTGCATATTTATGAAGCATTTGACACCTGAAATAATTGCCAAGGTCACAGGTGGAACTTACATTGGGAATGAGAGTATGCGAAACATCCGAATTCAAGGTGCGCAAAGGGACAATCGGGATATACAGCCGGATAATCTTTTTATTTGCATTAAAGGTGCCCGGGTTGATGGTCACGATTTTGCAAATACCGCTTTTGATGCGGGGGCGGCATGTTGCTTGGCTGAGTGTAAGCTCACAGATGCTAAGGGACCTTATGTTCTTGTCGATTCTACACTTTTGGCTATTAGAAAAATTGGGGAATACTATAGGGGTCTTTTTGATATACCTTTTATTGGTCTTACTGGCAGTGTCGGTAAGACTACTGCAAAGGAGCTTGTGGCCGCGGCGCTAGGTGCAAAACTTAATGTGCTAAAAACAAAAGAAAATCTTAACAATGATCTTGGCGTTCCGCTGACTTTACTTTCACTTGACGAGAGCCACGAGGCGGCTGTAATTGAGATGGGGATCAGTGATTTTGGAGATATGAGTATCCTTGCACAGATGGTGCGTCCGGATATTTTTATTATGACAAAAATAGGCTATGCACATCTTGAGGAACTTGGTGATTTGCAAGGGGTGCTCAAGGCTAAGACTGAGGCTTTTGCCCACATGAGACCAGACAGCCTTGCTATAATGAATGGTGATGATGATTTACTCAGAGGTTTTGACACTAAGAGAAAGACGATTTATTTTGGACTCGATGAAGACAATGACTTTCGTGCGGTAAATATACGCACGGAAGGCACTTCTGCCGTTGAATTTGATATTGTCGGGGAGGTTGGTACATACCCTGTTAAGATTCAATCATATGGCAGCCATTTAGCTCAGCTTGCTCCGGCGGCGGCGGCCGTTGGATGGATTCTTGGCCTCAGTGACAAGGAGATTAGCCGCGGGCTTGCTTCATATGCTCCTGTGGGCGGAAGATCTAATGCTGCAGACACAGGGCGTATAACACTTATTGATGATTGTTATAACGCAAATCCAAACTCAGTGAAGGCTGCGCTGTCATCTCTTGCGGCATTAAAGGGTCGGCAGGTTGCGATTTTGGGGGATATGCTCGCTTTGGGTGCAGATTCAGACGAGCTGCATAGAGAAATAGGTATATTTGCTGCACAGTGTGATATTGATAGCCTTATCTGCTGTGGTGATGAGGCAAGATATATGATGGAAGGTTTTAAGTCAGCAGGGGGGCGTGAGTTTTGTTTCTTTGAGGAAAAGGCTGATTTAATTGCCACCTTTCCAAAGCTTATAAAAAAAGGTGATGCCGTTTTGGTGAAGGCATCAAATGGCATGAAGTTTACAGAATTGATTCAGGTTTTGCGGGATATATAGCCGTAAAAAACTATTATTACAATAACAAAAAGTATGGGCGACCGGCGGTCGCCCATAAATACTATTTTGGTCTTATTGGTAAGAAGGACAGCCTTACTTCAAACGTGCGTTCCGGAGTTTGCAAGTTTTGAACATTTGTTGTAAATACGATACGGTAATGTGGAACCCCTCTGTTTGTCAGGGCAGCTGTTACAGTTGCAGAAAGCTCATTTAGTTCGTCAATTTCCAATAGTGGTGTGGCAACTAAAATCACATATTCCGGATTGTTTTGCGGAAGCTGCAAAAATTCATCAATTATAGAGTTTGTGGCGCTGTCAAATGTGCCTCCTGCATTCGATGAAATGTAGATAGTAAGCATTGCTAACGCTGGATTTAAAGTTGGCATTTCGTTTTGCTCGGAAGCATGCTCACCGTTATCAGTGAGTTGCTCACCGTTTTCCATATCATCATTTTCGCTTAGCTCGTCAATTTCATAAGAGTCTTCGCCGTTTTCAGCGGCGCTATCTTCATTGTTATTATTGTTTGAGCTTTGTATATCCTGAGAGATATTATCAGAATCTCCGTTATCTTCGTCTGTTTGTATTGTCCCGTTTTCATTGTCGGGCTGAACATTTGCGCCATTGCCGTCATCGCCATCAGCGCTGCCACTTTCGTCACTTTGTGGTTGATTTACTTCATCAGCAGGATTATCCACACTAATTGAAGGCGGTACTGTAGGTTGTGAGTTTGGGTCAAATATAGAATCAACAAAACCCCTGAGGTATGGAAACAAAATTACGGCGGGAATAAACAACAGCAACACAATCAAACCTGCAACCAGACCTTTTCCGCGACCCGTCAGCTTATATTCTCTCAAAATTTACCTCCGTCATCTCCAGTACAGCACTTTGCAACGCCTAAAGGTTTAACCCATATTTGATTTACGTCTGGCGAGACAAATCGCCTAAATAACAGCACATGTTAGCTGGAGATGAATATTAGTATATCTTTAAGCCGCTGTGCTTCTTCTTCAATTGTGAAGAATTGTTTTCTGTGAAGTTCTCTGCGGTTTTCGATTAGGCCTTTAACTTTCTTCGCTTGTTTTTCAAGCTCCGCAAGTTCTGCATTTCGTGTTGACACATATTCCTCTGTATAACGCGCAAATTTTTCGGCGTAATCCTTAATCATTTTTACACGCAAAACCCCATCACCCATCAGCATATCGTAGTCAAATCCTGATGCTGCAACGATTTTGCCAACGATTTCACGCCTTGACTCTTCAGGAAGAGAAACAGGAAGGGTTTTCATATACTCTTCAACTAAATAAACCGTGTCTGTACGCTTTGTTTGAAGAGACATTGACGCATAAATTTCATCAATGTTTAAGTATCTATCAGTGGTACGTTGAGGCGGCGCTTCTTGAACCGGCGGCGCTTCATACACATACCTTTCCGTCGTGCGCTGCGATGATGTTTCCTGAAATGGTAGAGACCTATCCAAGTATCTTTCTGTGGGAGGTTGAAATGGTACTTCCGGGACTGGTTGCATTCTATTCCAGTATATTCCAGCATTGGGTTGAGGAGGGACTTCCCGAGCCGATTGCACTTCACCCAAATATATTTCCGAAGCAGGTTGATGGGGTGTTTCTTGAGTCGGCTGTACTTTGTCCGCGTATCTAGACGGTGCTTCTTGAACCGATTGCACTTCAGCTTGCTGTCTTTCTGTGGGTTGTTGGGGCTGCACTTCTTGAATAGGTGCTACCTCGGGTTGCTGCCTCACTATGGTGTGCTGGGGCTGCGCTTCTTGAATGGGTTGCATTTCACCTTGCGGTCTTTCCGTAGTGCGTTGGGGTGAAGTATCTTGGATAGTTTGAATTTCCGGTGAGGGCTTTTCGGCAGATGCCTCTTGCGATAGTATTCCTGCCGGTATTTCTTTTGATATATCACCTGAGATACGAACCGATTTAGACTGATCAGCATTAAATTGTTCGGTCACAGCTGACACAGGCCCTTTTATATCAGAATTATTAATGTTCGCGGTAATACCCGCCGCCGATGTTTGAACCTGGGAAACTGGCTCAGAGCCAGTTTCGCTACTTTTTGTGTCAGTGGGGAGAGTTGGGGTCATCATTCCGGGAACAGGTTGGCGTGGCGCTGTAATGGTTTCTTGTTTTTTAACATTGGGGTGTCCGAACATAGAACTTAGGTCATCTTTTGGGCGTGTTTCATTTGCCTCCGGACCTGATTTGGTTGGTTTATCTGCTGGATCAACTCTGGTCACAATGCCCCTGCGTTCCAGCATTGCCAAAAATTTATTTTCTTTTTGTTTATCAGGCATGCTGTAAACCTCCCAGATTGGCTTCAAGTTTGGTAGTGTGCCTCCCCATAGGCACATTTACAATTATACTAATTTTATGCAAATCCTTCACATCTGTCAAGGCTTTTTTAACTAATGACCCTATTATAATCATATTTCCACATGTACCTGTCGAAAGCTTCATGTCTATTGAGGTTGAAATCACACATGTTTTATGATATCTTAGTACAGCGAATTCAAATCAATCAGCTAAGCTATCGGTATCTTTTTACCTATTTTTGAGGAGTACCTACAATCTGAAACGGAGTACTTTTATTTTGAAGAGACTTATCGCTGCATGCCTTGTTTTGTTAATGGCAATTAGTATGGTCACGGTTTCGGCTTCTCCTGCCGGCTCTGCAAATGACCCCCTTATTTCGCGGCGTCATTTAGAGGGTTCCTTTGCCGATTCGCTAAGAAACGATATAAACGCATCATTGAGCAGTGCCGCAAGCTCTGCAATGTCCAGACTCAATGATTTATATTTGGAAGCAGCGGGTTATCGCCTTGCTACCAGGTTTACACAGCTGACACTCCCCGCAGGCTCTTCGGTGTCTTTAGGCGCGGGAGCAAGCTTTGTTTTACTTTCGGGCTCTGCGACTCTGACTGTAAATACCGGCACTGTGATAAATGTTTCCACGGGAACTCCAGCGCTCACTGGTACGTCTGTTAATTTAAACCAAAGACTATTTTGTACAGAGGAGACAACTGCTGTAATTACGGCCACCACTGCGGCTACTGGGCATGTTGATGGTTTTTACTATGTGGACGCAACCATTCGCCCGCTTCCGCCGACACAGCCCACTATGCCTACTCCAGGAGGTCCGCATCAGTTTGTAGATGTTCCTTCTACAGCCTGGTTTAGCTCTGCTGTTGATTTCGTTTTCCGAAATGGTCTTTTTGCTGGAACTTCACAAACCACATTTTCACCAAACACACCGATGACACGCGGCATGTTTGTCACTGTGTTGCATAGACTTGATGGGCTTACGGAGACAGACACAGCCGCAGAGTTTTCAGATGTTAGAGACTCTTCGGCATTCTTCTTTGACGCGGTGGCTTGGGCAAATGCCAATGATATTGTCAACGGTTTTGCCGATGGCACTTTTAGACCTAATGATTCGGTTACGAGAGAGCAGATGGCTGCAATTATGTACAGATACGCAAACCACACTGACAGAAGTATGCTCGTCCACGAGACAGCTCTTAGCGCCTTCCCAGATCGCGGCAACATTTCTGCATTTGCTATTGAGCCCCTTACGTGGGCTGTAAGCTGGCAGATTATCCGCGGGTCTTCTGGTGGCAGACTCTCACCTAGAGACACTGCAACAAGGGCAGAGGTTGCCCAAATAATTTTAAACTATACAACACATGTGGGATCTCAGTAAAAATTAAAAACAAATGAGTGAATTAAAGCTGACAGTTGTTGTTCTGTCAGCTTTTTATAAATCTGAAAAAGCGCTCAGGGTGTCTTGATGTTAAAATGCCATTACGATACCCTTGTTATCTGCATAAAGTGAGATTGCACCCCTCATTGGTACGATTAACACTTCTTTGAAGTCAAAATGCTTGTTGATTGTATTCGAGATTTGTGTGGCAAGAGGCATGTTGTTATTATGGCAAATAACCATGCTTTCTCCACTTGTGGGCCTTTGGGTGCCTTTTACAAAGGAAATGATTTTTTCTAGCATCTGATCATGGCCGCGTGGCTTTGCATGTACCTGGATCGCTCCATTGCCATCCGAACCCATTATGAGCTTAACATTCATGAGCTGAACAATTTTTCCTTTGACTTTACTGAGTCTTCCATTTTTAATCAAATTCTCATATCGTTCCAATACAAAATATGTTTTCATGTTGTCTACGAAGTTTTCAATGGAGCTTATAACTTGCTCTGTTGGCAGACCTTGGGACAGAAGTTCACGTAGTTTAATTGCAACAAGCACTTCTCCTGCCGAGGCACTTTTTGAGTCAATTATATGTGTTTGGGTTACTCCATTCTCACTTGCAAAATTCTTGCCAAGTTGTGCATTTTCAAAGGTCGCTGAAAGCTGGCTGGATATCGTCACAACAAAAGAACTTATCGCTGACTCTATTGCTTCTTTAAAGGCAAAGGGTGCCGGTGCCGCTGTACTGACACGCTCTTTGCAGGCGGTCATTTCTTCCATGAATTTAGATATGTCAAGGTTTTCGTCATCTGTATATTCCTTGCTCCCAAGTATCATGGTCATTGGTACGATTGTCGATATTCCCAAACGCTCCGCAAGTTCCGGGGTCATGTCGCAACAACTATCTACAATTATTTTAGGTTCCATTTCACTTCACTCACATTCCTTTTGATGTTCAGAGACAAACCGATTGAACTATAATTGCAGCCATTGTATCATACTTTAGGCTACTAAAATGTTAAATTTTAGAGAATACCATACCAAATATATCATAGTATATTTTTTCAAAAAAAACATTGAAAAATTCGTCGCATATTATCGGTTTCGGTGTTAAAATACTGCAGACGCCACTATTATATCGATATATGGAGGAAGCATCGTGAGAAATAACCGTTTTGGAATTGATTTTAATTCCCCGTTTATACTTGGTATGACTGCACTGTCCTTTTTGTTTCTCTTGCTCGATTTCACGCCGCTAAATGTAGTTGGCCTATTTGGCGCTTATAGGACGACCTTTAGTGACCCTATGCAATATATCAGACTGCTTACACACGTTATTGTACATGCTGATGTGGCTCATTTTGCGGGTAATTTTATGATGATTCTTGCCATTGGACCAATGGTTGAAGAAAAGTATGGCAGCAAGAGCCTACTCTTGATTTCTGTGATTACAGCGCTTATTACAGGGCTTGTCAACGTCATTTTCTTTCCGGGCAGAGTTGTTGTTGGTGCAAGCGGCATAGTTTTTATGCTGATACTACTCGCTTCCTTTACAAATATTCGTCAAGGGCGTCTGCCTATAACAGTTCCGCTTGTGGCAGTCTTGTATATAGGTAATGAAATTTTACTTGGTTTGTTTACTGTTGATAATGTATCTAGACTTTCCCACATTATCGGAGGTCTCTGTGGAGCGGTTTTTGGGGTATTTTTCCATTCACGCAGATTAAGGGGGCGTTGATTCGGCTTTTTAGGGGTGCCCCACTTGGGTGTCCAAATAAAACATAGGGAGATTTTTAATTATGGGCGTGGGAGAGATCAAGCGCGTATTATACAAAGAGTATAAAATCTTTTTATTAATGTGCCTTTTGTTTGCGGCGATGGCATTCTTTTTTGACAGGCCTTTGGACATTTTTCAGGGGCTGATACGTATTTTAACACACCGAGGCCTGCTAATAACAGACTTCTTTGTTGTGGGAGGACTTGGTGCAGCCATCATTAACTCAGCCCTTGCGAGTATATACGCAGTGGTTGTTTTGTATTTTATGCGCGCAAAGCCCTCCGGAGCGGCGATAATGTGCCTGTGGATGACTGCTGGCTGGACATACTGGGGGGCAACTATTCTTAACATTTTACCGCTTACTTGCGGTGTTTGGCTATATTCTAGATTTAAAAAGACCCCGTTTTCAAATTTCGTTGTAGCTGCGTTACTATGCCACGCAATTGCGCCGATTGTCAGCCTGTTTTACTTTTCAAATCCAATCTTTTTATTTTTAGGAATTGAGATGCATTTCGCTGTGAATATCTTAAAGGGTGTAGTTGTTGGGCTACTTGTAGGTTTTTTTCTTCCGATAATTTTGGCTGCAATGGTACGCGTGCACGATGGGTTCACGCTTTACAACATGGGTGTAGCGGGTGGTATGATTGCAATGCTCGTGGCGGCGATATTTGCAGGATTTGGGATCACAATACCTACCGAGAATATGTGGTATGTCGATAGACAACCTGAGATTGCTTTTTTCCTATTTGTGGTTTTCGCGGCACTAATTCTTACAGGGCTGGTTTTGGGGAGAGCAAAAAAGACCTCACATATAGAAAATATGAGGAATTTAATAAAGCAATGCGGTCACGCGCCTAATGATTTTTATTTACTGTTTGGCGACACTGTATACATTAACATGGGTTTGCTCGGCGTTATAGGTACGGTTTGGTCACTTGTTTTTGGGTTTGATCTCAATGCAGGGACTATTGCTTGCATATTCTCTATGGTTGCCTTTGGAAGTTTGGGCAAACATATAAAAAATGTAATCCCTATCCTAATAGGTGCAACCATATGCGCCATAGTCAACACTGAGGCTCTGGCATCGCCGTCAAATGCGCTTGCAATACTTTTTGCGACATGCCTTGCTCCTATTGCGGGAAAGTATGGTTTTGGATGGGGTGTTGTCACAGGATTTTTACATGTTTTGATAGTCGCTCATATAGGACCTGTTACAAATGGGCTCAACCTGTACAACAATGGTTTTGCATCTGGATTTGTTGCATTGATTTTAGTGCCAATAATTGTTGGACTAAAAAGGGACAAAAGCTTATAAATGAGGCACAGGGTTAAAAACTAATGAGGTATTTTCACAGATATTTGTATATTTTTTTGTTTGACATTGGAGTACCCTTTCGATATGATTAGACAGCATTAAAATATACTGATAAGAATTATTTCTATCAGATAAAAACGACAATGGAGAAGGATAACCAAATGAAAAAATTATTTGCACTACTACTATCTCTGCTTCTCGTAGCAAGCATTGCTGCATGCGGCAATGGTGGAACTCCTGCCGCTCCGGCAGACGGTGATGGACTTAGCTTTGAGACTGTTCGTCTAGCCTTCATTCACGTAGGGGACACAGCTGATCAGGGCTATACCTACCGTCAGCACCGAGGAACCACCGATATGCAGGCGGCCCTCGGCATTTCTGATGATCAGGTGCTCAATTTCTGGAACATTCCTCCAGGCGATCAGGTGGATACCTCAATATTAGAGGCCATTGAATGGGGCGCGGATATGATATTCGCAACCAGCTTCGGTCACGGTCCTCACATGCTTGAAGCTGCAGAGACACACCCTGATATTCAGTTCTTCCACGCAACAGGAAATCTCGCAGTAGCCTCTGGCCTTCCCAATTTCCACAACTATTTCGGAAATATGTCCCAAGCACGCTTCCTCTCCGGTATCGCTGCGGGACTGAAGACACAGTCTAATGTGCTTGGCTTTGTGGCCGCGCACCCGAATGCCGAAGTTATAACCGGACTTACAGCTTTTTTCCTTGGTGCACAATATGTGAATCCGGACGTTAACATGTACGTCATGTTTATGAACGCATGGAACAACCCAGCACTTGAAGGTCAGATTGCTCAAGCACTCATTGACCGTGGCGCTGACGTTCTCGGTCAACACGCCGACAGCCCAACAACGCAGCTCGTTGCCGAACAAAATGGTGTATGGGCTGTAGGCTACAATAACGATATGATTCCTGTTGCACCAAATGCCACGCTGCTTTCTCCAATGTTTGACTGGAGCTACTACCTAATCCAAGCGGTGCAAACCATCGTAGACGGAAGGGATATGCAACCAGACTTCCTAGCGGGCCTTGCTGAGGGTATGGTTTTGATGAGCCCATTAAACTACGACCTCATTGCACCCGGCACGGAAGAGGCAATGGCAGAGGCCGAAACCCGTATTCTGGGCGGTTGGTCCCCATTTACCGGTCCTATCCATGACAATGACGGCAATCAGCTCCTAGCTGATGGTGAAGTTCATATTGAACCCCTCTCAGCACCATCTTGGACGCATATCATTCGCGGCATAACGGTTGTTGAGTAAATGTAAAATGATATTACTGCACCCCAAAAGTTTTTTCTAACTTTTGGGGTGCAGTGTTTATGTGTAGGAAAACGAATGGTTTTATAATCTAAAAGTTTGTTTAATATTCACCTTCTGCAATCAAGGAAAGCACAGTTTCCAGAGCATTCATATTCTCAATATTACGAATTTGAGGAGCGAGACCATACACCTCCAGAGAGTTGCCCAAAGGATCTGTCCTGTAGCCAACATCTATGCGCCAAATTATACCTGTATTTGGCAAGGCGATATAAATATGTGACGACCCCATAACGCCTGATGTGTTTTCTCCAACAACTGTAGCAAAACCTGTTTCTAGCGCAACCTCTGCGGCCAGGACAGAGGCTGACATAGACATTCCATCTACCAGCAACCACACCTTGCCATCAAAGTTTATGCTATCGTCAGCAGGGGAGATGGCAGAGCGCGAAATCATTACATAATCCAGACGCGCTAAGTCGTCTTGATTAAATTGCAGCATGCCGTGTTCAGCAATAAATTCACTGGCGGGCAAAATTTCTGCATACAACAACTCACTCCAATCAAAAACACTTTCCATTTGCAAAAGCGTTTGTACCGAGACCTCCATGAGTTCGTTTGCCTTATCTCCTCCGGAGAAAAATTCGCGAGTACTAATTTCTACGGGTTCGCTGATAAGTCTCCTTAGAATAAATTCATCGAAATATACAGCAAGACCACCAAGGTTCCCTCGCAAATCCAAAATCAGATGGTCAAAGTCCTGTATCTCCTGCAAAAACGGCAGGATGACCAAATCATCATATTCCGGATTTGCCCAAAAAGTGTTAATGCGTAAAAATGCAACTTCATCGGGGACAAGAATTTCTGTTACAATATTACCCGGTATATTTGGCAAATCATCGAGTATTCCTGCTTCTAAATCCACTTCTACCTCTCCATAAAACCAAACGGCTGACGGGTGCAAATAGGTATCAAGGAGAAGTGCCAGCAGTAGATTATTTTCTGAATCAAAAGTCTCGTCATGATATTGTCTTAAAAATCCGGAAAGCAGTGCGGTATACATGTCCAGTGTACGTGGTGATAAATGACCTATACTATTGAGTGGGGGAGCAAACTCAAATGCCAACATGGCAAAAAGGTAGTTTGCGGCAATAGATCTTGCATCATCCCCATCATGTGAAGGAACGAGCGCGTTAAACATGATTTCGTCATAAATAACCAACTCAACAGGTTCCATAGCCTCGATAAAATCTTTAAATAAAGCAACATACTCATCAAAGTCAAATTCCAAGGCCCGGTATATAACGCTATCCCACGGGGAATTTTCTAAAATAGCACGTATCATATAGTCAAAATCGTATAGGACTATATCCCTGGCTTCTTCCGTCAAATAAAATGTTATCGTATTTTCGGTATCTGGTTCATCCAAAAGTGTTTCTAAAAAGGATATAAGCAGCAGCATTATGTCACTTTCATATATGAATGCTCTTCCCTGCTGCAGGTTAACACCGTACTGTAAGCTCATAGCCACATCATTTGTATATGCTGATGTTTGCCCTGCAAATAAAATTACTGTGCCACCATCTACGGCTACACTTATGCTTCTATCTTCGCTGCTCCAGACTACAATACCGCCAAGATCCTCAAAAAATTCCCGAACTGGTATTGACTCCATTTCTTCTGGGGGTGGTTGTGCTGTGTCAGCAAGTGCAGAAAACGACACAAGCATTGTTAGGGCTAGTAACAGAGCCAAAAACGGTGTTTTTTTCCTCATTAATAGATTCCTCCGTAAATATATTTTGTATTAATATTTTGGACACGGATAAGTATACAACACCGTGCTTGTTAAAAACAAGGTGAAGATTTACACTATCCAAAGTTAATTCTTATGACGTTGATTTGACCGATGAAAATATAACAGGATATTTCCACGAAAAAACGCTCCAGCACTAAACTTTATGTGGGTGTGATTTTTTATCAAAATGTAAAATCTGTGTCAATTAATATATATAATACCCTAAAATTATCCAAATTTTATATTGCGAATTCCTTGGTTTTATGTCATAATACACAATACGGGATGTGCTGTAGCATGCTTTCACAGAGGTAATCAACGTGCGGCTTTTGGCTGAGGTATTGAGGGGGACTTATGTATAAACTGGTTATTGTCGAAGATGAGCAGGATGTCAGGCAACGACTGGTCGGACTCATAGAAAAGTCGGGCTGTAATTTTGAGATAGTTGCGGAATACGAAACTGGGATTGATGCTTATGAAGGCATTATATCAGACAATCCTGATCTCATATTGACAGATATACGTGTTCCTTTTATTAGCGGAATTGAGCTTTCTAAAAAGGTTCGTGAAATTTTCCCTTTTGTTAAGATAATCATTATAACAGGCTATAGCGAGTTTGATTATGCTAAGGAAGCCGCAAATCTTGGAGTGATTGGTTTTGTTAGCAAACCAATCACGCTTGATAGCATTAAGGATCTTTTAAGTAAGGCCGAAGAGTCGCTGGACAGTGAGTTTTTGTTCCGATCTCAGCTAAGTCAGCTTAAAGACTTTTATAAAGAAAGCCATCCGATTATAAAAGAAAATGAACTCCTCAACTTATCCAAAATGCCGGAAGTGACTCCTGAGTTTCAACAGAAACTGAGAGTTATCAATATAAGTCTGGATTATCCATATTTCGCAATGTGTGTATTTGATTTTGATGAAATTCCAGATGGAGAAACTGAACGGTATGAGCTTGTTTTTTCATCTATACGGAAGTTTATTGGTGAGGAGCTTGAGCGTTTTTGCGATTTTGAGATGTTCGGCCGTTATGAGAAAATATGTCTTATTATAAAGGCGCAGTATGAACCAGATATGACGGAGCTTGAACGGCGTATTGAGCGTGTTATTCGACGTGCCGTTCGTTTCTCAGACATTCCTGTAAGCGCCGGTGTCAGCAGTGTTTTCCATAACTGCAAAAACTTTTCTGCGATGGTCAAGGAGGCGGTCAGGGCGCTTGAGTATCGTAGCGTCATGGGTGGAGAGAAGGTGTTTTTATTCGGCAATGCTCAATCTCCAGCTATAAAGTTTTCTATAGACGCGAGTTTGATTAAAGAGCTGGGCTATATCCTTCATGCTCAAACAACCGAAGACTGCATAGACAGAATTGATCTTATCAGGACAAGCCTGTGGGATTCAGGTAACCCCTTATATTACGCAGCCACCGGCATACTCAATGCCATCATCAGTAACTGTGATGACTTGGAAGGACTATACGAGCGCTCAGGCGGTCCCGATATGATTTACAGGAGGCTCTTTCAAATAAAGACGGAAGATGAGATTTATGATTACTTAAAAGACATTGTGAGCCTAATCCGCAAACTAAACGACAGCATAATAGTTGATGATGTTGAGAAAAGTTTGCGTTTAGTGACTTCATACATGGAAGCGCATTTTTGCAATCCACACATCAGTTTTGAGGCACTGGCTAGGGATGTTAATCTTTCTGGAAGCTATATCAGTGCGCTTCTTAAAAAGAAACTCAATACCTCTTTTGTGAAAATGCTTACGGAACTGAGGATGGAGAAAGCGAAAGAACTACTGTTTGACCCAGCGCTTAAAATTATCGACATTGCCGAGCAACTTGGCTATAGTGATGCCTATTATTTTAGCCACTGTTTTAAGAAACATGTTGGTGTGCGGCCAAAGGAATTTCGAAACTATGAACAAGTTGAGTAGGGGGTTTCAATCCCGACCCGTCGGAGTTATCATAGTTTCGGCCTGTGTAGTAATAATTTTGATTCTGAAAGTGTCGTTGTTGTTTGCTACCTTCACAACATTTAGAACGGGCATTAATGAAGCGATAAACACCCAAACAAGGGAATTGAGTACACAAATTGTATATAACTATGAAAATTCGATTGCCAATATAATCGATATCTCAAACATTGTCAGAATGGACATAGACAGGTTCGATCTAACTGATGAACAGGGCCGGATACAATTTAGCGATTATCTTAACCAGATCGTCCGGTTATCAAGCGATGTCATTAAAATATCGATCTATGACTACGTGTCTAGGATTTGCCTTGCTTCATCTTATGAACATGATGTTCTGACCTCTACGATCAGCGCAGAGGATACATGGTTTTTTGATGCAATAAATGATCCGACTGTACATGTATTTTCGGCTCTTTATGCCGATGGTGATGAATACAGGGTTAATGTAAGCAGACGCATAAGATTTCAAGGTCGCGCCAGAACCGGGGTGTTGCTTATAGAAATCAGTTTCCAGAGCTTCGTTGACCTAATTGACAAGTCCAACCTTGGGGAAGGCGGACATGTCATGATTATAGATTCAAATTATAATGTCGTTTACACGTCCGTGCCAGATCAAGAAACCGTTTTTGAGGCATTAAACTTGGTCAGAGAGATTGTTCTCGGCTCTCGCAATGCAGAATTGGGTGGTCATAATATGGCTGTCATAGTTGATACATTGTCGGGAACCAAATGGCGCAGTGGTGTGTTTATCAATATCGACCAGCTTGTGCAAATAGAACGAACCTTTTTGGGTACCTCAGTTCTTGTTGCGGTTGTTGTCCTTGCTATAGGTATAGCGCTTTTTACTGCAGTTGCAAAAACTATAACAACGCCGATGAAGCAATTGGAACTTGCAATGCGTAAGGTTGAAAAATCTGACTATTTTCGTATGGAGGAGGTTGAATTGGTTGCCTCCAGCGAAGTCGAAGCGCTGACAAGGCGATTTAACCGGATGATGAGGAAAATCGGTGAACTGATGGAGCATGTCATAGAAGAACAAAATGCTCAACGCAAGAGTGAACTTAAAGCTTTGCAAAATCAAATCAATCCGCATTTTCTTTACAACACGCTTGAGTCAATTTTATGGCTCATTGAGAACGAAAAAAATCCTGAGGCGGCTGAGATGCTTGTAGCATTGGCAAGGCTTTTCCGGATAGGGATTTCAAATGACAGTCCGGTGGTTTCCGTACGTGACGAGATGGAACATGTACGAAACTACCTGCTAATTCAAAACATACGGTATGCCGGGTCTTTTGATTATGATTTTGATGTCGATCCAGCCGCAGCAGATGCATTAACTATGAAGCTGATTTTACAGCCTATTGTGGAAAACTGTATATACCACGGTTTGAGAAATAAGGCAGACAAATGTGTAATCCGCATTAGCGCGCATATTGAGGGGGATGACTTGCTACTGCGTGTTTCTGATAACGGCTATGGTATGAGGCAGAAAACTATTGATGAGCTTTACAGTTCATTTAAAGATGGTGTTGTGAGCAATAGCGTTGGGCTGAAAAACATCTATCAACGCGTGGTGATTTATTACGGTGGTGATGCAGGGATGCTTATTGAAAGCGAGCTTGATCATGGAACAACGATAACAGTTAAACAAAAGCTCATTATGGAGAGTTGAGAATGAAAAGGACTTTAATTCGATTGCTGTACATAGTTTTTTGCTTTTATATTCTGTTGTCTTTGTATGGTTGCAATCAGAACAGGATTTCAATTGCTTTTTTCAAATACTCAGGTGCTGATACATTTATCGTAGAGATGATGGAATATATGACATCAAGGGTGCCTTACGACATAAACTTTGAAGTGCGAGATGCCGGAAACAGCCAGTCGGTACAAAACCAGCAGATTGTTGGACTTATTGAAGCCGGCTCTGATCTGCTTGTGATTAACGCTGTTGACCGCCTTGCCAGCAGCGCAATTGTGGCAAGGCGGGCATCAGATGGAACACCTATTATCTTTTTCAACCGTGAGCCATTGGAAGATGCGCTCATAGGCAATGATAATGTGTTTTATGTGGGTGCCGATGCTGACAGTATGGGTAGAAAACAGGCAGACATGGCCGCTGAGTTGTTTACCGAAAATTTCGCAGGATCCAGATTTGACAGAAATAATGATGGAATAGTCCAACTTGTTGTGCTCAAGGGAGAGCAGGGTCATCAAGATGCTGAAAGACGCACGGATAACAGTATAGCTCGTATGATGGAGTTAGGGTTCAGGGTCGAAGTAATGGCTATTGAAGTTGCCGACTGGAACAGACGAGATGGTTATGAGGCGATGCGGAGGCTTGTTGAGAGGTTTGGCAACTCCATTGAGTTGATCTTTGCCAATAACGATGATATGGCACTAGGCGCAATTGATTATTTGCTGGCTGCGGGGATTTTTAATGCTAACTGGGAAATTTACGAACAACCATTTGTCATAATCGGTGTTGACGGAACCTCGGTAGGACTTGAAGCTATAGGCAAAGGGCTTCTTTATGGTACGGTCAATAACGACTCTGTAAAGCAGTCAGAGGCTATTTTGGCGCTGATTGATTTCATCATAAACGACAGGGATTTTTATGATTTTCCATTTACCATAACTCGCGGTCACTATATCTACATCGATGGTACCATCATTACCTTGGAAAACTTGGCTGATTTTTATCCGTAAGTTGCAATAGTACTCCATTCTTGAAATTACGTTACAAATCTCACACTGGCTTTTTCTGCCCGATTTTGGTCTCGGCAGACGAAAAACCCATCGAAATCTTTATGACGTTATTTTGAGAATGGAGTACTAGTTTGCGTTTGCAAACAATAAGCAAAATCTAAACTGCTAGCAAACCCGAATTTTACGGGGACACTCCGTAAATCTTAAAAATTGAGCTATTTAAATTAAGATATGAACTATGCAGGTCTGAGCGAAAGGGCTATGAAAATATCAGCAATCAGAATCATCAGTAAGCCCGTGATAGCCCATACACCAAAACCACCAGAGTTAGAACCATTCATGACAACACCTCCTATTAAAGTATTTAGAGATAAAACGAGGTCAATGCAAAAATAACGTGTCCAGAAAGTTTGCAGTATACACTGACTGACAAAAAGGGTACAGTATTCTTGCATAAAAGTCAACTTATTCATCCATAAATCTTGTTTTTTTTAAAACAAAGTGTTAATATAGCGTGAAAAATGTAAAAAAGGAGTGAAATGCATGTAAAATTATGATCGCTATTTGAAAAATGTTTAAATAAAAACTTGTGAAAATATGGAATAAAATTTCCACAAATCTGCCAGACGCCGATTTTTATAGGTAGCCAACAGTGTAGATTTTTTAGGGTCGAGTATAGAATTTTCTATTTCCTTTTATGGATGTAATGTGTACACTTATATACCACCATTTAGGGAGTAAGAGGTCAAATCACTGAAAGCAGGCACGGCATTGATATTTCTGATACATGTCAGAATCTTTGCCATAACGATTAAAAGTTTTGATTGTTGTTGCACTTTGGACAGTAAAATTGGTATAACTTCTGCATGAGAACTTTTCTCCTTTTTGAGATATTTGATTTTGTAGCAGAAACATTGTACCACTAATGGCGAAGAGTTCTCAACTTTCATTTTAACTTTACAACACACGCTTATTATTTAGGAGGAAATGTATGAAAAAAGTGTTATGAAAATTCTCGCGTTTCTAATCGCCATTTAAATGATGATGGCAGCCATTGCAGCGTGCACAGCACCTGCTGATGACCCGGAGGCAGAGATTGGGCTATGGAATTCCGGTCATCGCTAAATAATTTGCAACGGCTTATGCTTTTGCCGTTGCACTCAACAGAAAAAGGAGTAATTTAATTTATGACAAGAAAACTTTTATCAAGAGCGATTGCATGTTTTATATCTGTAATCATGTTGGTATCGTTGGCTGTTCCAGTGGGTGCACAGCTACAAGAGCACAATGATGGCTTCATACCTATTACAGGAGTAGTCGGCGTACCGACAACGGCTACCGCGGGCCAGGTGGTAAACTTGAACCGCGCTCCGGCAGGCCCGATAACAATTCAGCCCGCAAATGCGACGAGCGCACAAGGTCTTTTGGACTTTCACTTCGTTGGAGGTACAGGAGGGCTCACTGCGTGGTATATGCAGGGCGACCTTACCATTGAAGGTGTTGGACCGGGAACGATAACCATATCTGCTAGAGTTGTAGACGGTCTTGGTCCCGGGCAAAACTTTTACAGCTCGAATTTCACAATCGATGTTGCCGCTGCGCTGTTTGTTCCAGTAACAGGTATCGGTGAGCTGCCTAGTGCGGCAATGGTTAATCAACCGCTCACATTGACGGGAGATGTTCAGCCATCCACTGCAACGAATCGTACAATCGCGTGGAGCGTTTACTCCGCCGGAACCACTGGTGCCGTAATAAATGGCAATGTATTCACAGCATCCGCAGCGGGTGTTGCGGTTGTTAGGGCTACAGTCGCCAATGGAGCGGCAGTTGATACGCCTTTTGTTTATAATTTCGAGGTTGAAGTAGTCGATGACGGCGGATTTGTCCCTGTAACGGCAATTACCGGTGTTCCGAGTCAACTTGCGGATCCAACGCCGTTTGCTGCCGGTGTGGGGCTCAGACCGACCACCCTGCGCGGTGTGGTTGAGCCTTACGGTGCAACAAACCAAACTATTGTGTGGTCTGTTGTGGATGCAGGGACTACGGGCGCGGCAATAACCAACAACGTCATTACTGTAAATGGCGTTGGTAGTGTTACTGTAAGGGCAACTGTCGTTGAGGGACTAGGCGTTAGCAACTTTACTCAAGACTTTACGTTGGAAGTTGTGACACCAAGGTTTACTTTGACCCACTTGTCCGCCAACGGTGTGGAAGACTCCGCTGTTCATATGAACGAAGGTTGGATACGCATTGACAATGAAGGCGGAAACCAGCTAGGTATCGGATTCCGTCCTTTAAGCGAAAGAATGGAATTAATCATTGATGATGGATGGGCCTTTAAAGACATGGCCGGAGATGGTGTCTTGCATCCATATGTGGACTGGCGTTTAGATTACAGGTTACGTGCGGAAAATTTAGTTGAACTGCTCAGCATGCATGAAATTACCGGGCTTATGATGCATTCCGGGCATACTGCGGCGGCACTTAATCCGTCCGAAGCTAACCTAAACCTCATACGTAATGGCTTGCGTGCAATTCTTGTCACGACTTTCCCAGGCGGAGGTATCGGTGGTGTTGGAAATGCTACCCAGTGGACAAATAGGATGCAGCGGTACGCGGAAGACCATTGCCGACTCAGCATACCGATTAACTTCTCAACAGACCCAAGAGACTACGGTGGCGGAGCGATGGACATGTCTATGTTCCCGACCAATATGGGTCTAGGTGCCACCTTTGACCCATTCCTTGCCCATGAAATTCAAAGGCGTAAGTCAGCCGAGTTCAGGGATGTTGGAATAACCACATATCTTGGCCCGATGATAGATTTGGCATCGGAACCTAGATGGTACCGCTTTACCCAAACTTTCTCTGAAGATCCAGTGTTGCTGACAGATATGGTAGATGCGACAGTAAGCGCCTTCCAGTCATCTTTCGAATATGATGTCAATGGCAACCCGGTAGATATAGGCTGGGGTCTTCAGAGTGTCAGCGCGATGATGAAGCACTTCTCGGGAGACGGCGCGTCCGAAGGCGGCCGCGGATCCCACTCCCAGCACGGACACTTTAACGTATTCCCGGGCTCGGTTGATAGGTATGGCAGCCCATATCCAGGCTTTAGGATGCATTATATGGCGTTTACCGATGGAGGTATGTTCCCACAAGGGCTTGCCGGTCCGGCCAGAGCGATGATGACAAACTACTCCGTAGCTTGGGATCCTGCAGGCGAAGGCAGCATGTATATTAGTGCTACCGGAACCCCAGACCCGCGCGGCTCTGATTTTGGCGTATTTGGTCCGCACGTAGCTACAGCGATTAGCTCTTACAAAAACAATCTTGCGCGTAGATACGGCTTCGAAGGGCCGATTACAACAGACTGGGGTGCCCACGCCGCAAGACGCTGGGGCACAAACCTACATGGCGTAGAATCCACTACGGTTGGATACCAAGTAATGCGCGTTATAATGGCGGGAAGTGACCAAATCGGCGGAATGAACAACCGTGCTCAGATGAATGACGCATTTAATTATGCGGCTCGGATCTATGGTTATGAAGTTGCCGTTGCCCGCTGGGAAGAGTCCGGTCGCCGTTTCAGTGAGAACTTCTTCCTGCTGGGACTCTTTGACAATCCATATCGCAATCTCGCGGAGACCCTAGACCCTGTTTATGGAGTAGCCGGAACCAGTAATGCGGCGATTGCCCGTGAAGCCAGGCTCAGAGGCGTTGTAATGTTATCAAACAATATCACAACCGAAGTAGCCGGTGTCGAAGTACACACACCGGTAGTTACTGAAGACTGGTTCGAAACGCAGTGGCCCAATTTCGAAGAGGGCTTAGCATACAGGCCTACTGTTTATGTACCTTTTGAGCAACGCACTGCTGCATGGGCATTCCCCGGACCTAACGCCGCCGGAAGAGCCGATCTGCGTGCTGAGTTAGACCGGTATTTTAATGTTATAACAGACATATTGGTTGACGGGAATGTCGTTAGACCAACTGCAGAGGTTATGGCGACTGTTGACTTCGCTATCGTATTTTCCAGAAATCCGGTTAACCAGCCCGGAGGTACCTTGTGGAACCAAGGATGGTATGGCGGCACTAACAGCTACCATCCAGTAACCCTGCAATTCAGCCCATATGTAGCAGACGGACCTTATGTGAGGCGGGAATCCCTTGCCGGTCATCCGGTATTGGCAGAGAGATACGAAGGAAGCCCCACAGGATTCAGGACGATAGCAGGAGCTGCCGGACGTCCGACTTTTGGTACTGCCCCCGTTGGGCATGTCACTCCGCCGGTCATCCTTACGGATCCACCGACCCCGATCCCTGGCACCGATGGCATCTACTGGGCCCGCGAAAACAGGAGCTACTTCGGACAACCGGCTCGCATACAGAATCCGGACCAGCTTGATGCTTTCAGGTTCACCCGCGACAATGTTGACGGTCCTGTCATACTGGGTATAGATATTTGGAATCCGATTATATTCGCGGAGGTCTATGACTATGTGGACGCTATCTTTATTAGTTTCCAGTCTCAGGACTATAGGTCAATGTTGCCTCTGATGCTCGGTCAAATTGAGCCTTCCGCTCTGCTTCCGGTGCAAATGCCTCTCGACATGGATGCTGTTGAGCGTCAGCATGAAGATGTGCCCCGTGATATGGATGTATTCGTTTGTAGCAGAGGCAATGGCTTTGACTTTGCTTTCGGCCTTAATTGGAGCGGACGTATTCAAGACTGGCGTACCGAGCGTTATGACATACCAGTGCGGTGGACGCCGGTAAATAATCCAGCTGAGTTTATACATGTTACAGGAATTAATGTGCCGGCTTCTGTTGGTGTTGGTCAATCGATTACGCTGAGCAATGTCACCAGCGTAGTACCTGAGAATGCCTCAAGGAGCGATATTATTTGGGACGTAGTTGATCCAGGGGGCACTGGAGCATTGATCACAGACGGAGTGCTTACCGTAACCACACCTGGCACGATGACGTTAAGAGCTTCTGTTATAAGTGGCGGAGAATGGAATCGTATCTTCGTAGAAACTTTTGAAGTTGAAGCGATAATATACCAGTTCAGTGGCACAAACCCGAATGTGCTCAGAGCTTTACTGGAAAATGAAGATGTAATCCTCTCAACCAGAAGCAATTTAGGCATATTCACACACCACAGTCCATTTGTGATTCCAGCCGGTAGGACTCTTACTGTAGAAACAGCACTTAATATTTCCGGAAACGCAGAACTTGTTGTCTACGGTACGCTTGTTGTAGCCGAAGGCGGTAGAATTAACAATCAGGGTGGAGCTGGTGGAACTATAAGATTAGCACCGGGTGGTACGCTTGTAAACAACGGACATGTTGAAAACGTAACAAACTCAACATTCATAAACAATGGAACTATAATCAACAACGAAAGGTTTGAAGTTCGTGCGGGAGTTACTTTTGGTAACGTAGGCGTCGTTATTGGGGTTCCATTGAGAATACATCAAAACGCCATACTGGTTGACTAACCGGGAGTGAAAACCTTTCCGGATTATTCGAGCCAGAGATGATTATATTAAGCGTAACTGTAAAGCCGGAGGGGCATCGCATGTGCGATGCCCCTCTGGTGTAGAGCAGATGAAATAACGGAACCGTACTTGCACGGTCTACTTCAGGAGTGCAACTTTTTCTCTTGCCAAATAACCACATAAATAATCTTTTTATATGATTCGCTCATTTTTCCAGTTTCTTTAATGGGTTTAAGATATGTCCATAGGTCGCATCGCTTTTCCACTATAAAGTGGGTGTTCAATTTCCGAGGAAACGTACCTTCTCCACAGCTATTAACATAAACGTCGCTATAAGAGCAAACTGTATGCCTAATGCGACAAACTGAATGCCTAGCACCAAGAGTACAAATAAAATTGTAATTTCAATTGCACATACATACAAAGTTTTTTTCTTGTAAACCTTTAGTTCAATGTCGTCAAGCGGTTTGTTCTCGCTCCCTAATGGCGCAAGAATCAGAATCAGCGTAGCGCA
>Ga0209755_10000504_pt1 | contig 71289 bp, 67 predicted proteins | sample TergutCo191P1_FD_187301 | JGI IMG/M metagenome (GOLD analysis project Ga0209755, IMG submission 187301) | Cornitermes sp. P1 segment gut microbial communities from Petit-Saut dam, French Guiana - Co191P1 (SPAdes) (version 2) | ecosystem: Host-associated > Arthropoda: Insects > Digestive system...
CAGCGTCACTGGGATGATCTCAGCGAGTTCTTCAAATACCCGCCCGAGATTCGCCGCGCGATATACACGACGAACGCGGTGGAGTCGCTTAATTACCAGCTAAGGAAAGTGACAAAAAACCGCTCGACATTTTGTACGGACGATGCTATACTCAAGATACTGTATCTTGCGATTCGCAATGCGTTGAAGAAATGGACGATGCTGGTTAGGGAATGGGGGCAACTGGTTCGCCATTGAGTTTGGAAAGGAACGGGTGCAGTTCTAATGGCACTCGGCCATTTACACAGAAATTAAGATAGGCTCTCCAGTATGCTTTTTTATATTTTCAGGTATTTGTGCGCTTATACTACCCCCGTAATTCTTTGCAGGACAAAGAATTACGGGGGTGAAAAAAAGGCTGTTCTGAGAAATGTTAATTTTTAATAGGTTCCGTTATGTATCTGACAAGAATATCTTTTGGTGATCCTTGAATATAAGATCAGGTCCTGGCTATCACACCTAATACTTGGGGGTTAAGGGTAATACGCCAAAAGCTAAGTGCGTGTGAAAATTCGTTTCCATGGTCTTCTATCGTCGGCCCCTTCATCTTTTCCCCAAGAAACTGTACAATGAGCGGATGCTTGAGAGCTGAAAAGCCCTAATTTCTCGTGCAGCACCCTGTCCGCAGGGGGTTTAATAGAAGGTTCCGTAAAATGGCAGAAAACACAGACGCAATTCCTCCAACCGGCAAGATCATACCAATCGCGGTAGAAGACGAAGTAAAAACGGCTTATCTCAATTACGCCATGTCGGTCATCGTGTCCAGGGCCCTGCCGGACGCGCGCGACGGGCTAAAGCCGGTACACCGGCGGCTTTTGTACGCCATGGACACCCTGGGGTTGCGCCCGGGGGTTAAGCCCAAGAAAAGCGCGCTTATCGTCGGCGAAACGATGGGTAAGTATCACCCCCACGGCGATCTTGCCCTTTACGACGCGCTTGTCCGCATGGCGCAGGATTTTTCCCTTCGCTATCCGCTTATACTGGGCCAGGGCAACTTCGGTTCCATAGACAACGACCCGCCGGCGGCCATGCGTTACACCGAGGCCAAGCTGGACAAGGTTGGCGACGAGATGTTGCAGGATCTCCAAAAGGAGACCGTGGATTTCGTCGCCAACTACGACGATTCGCTGAAGGAGCCATCGGTTCTGCCGTCGGCGGTTCCCAACCTGCTGGTAAACGGTTCCAGCGGGATTGCGGTCGGCATGGCGACCAACATGGCCCCGCACAACCTCGCGGAAATCTGCGAGGCGGTCTGCGCCCACATCGACAATCCGGATATCACGGTCGACGAACTGATGAGCATAGTCAAGGGGCCGGACTTTCCCACCGGTGGGGTGATCCTTGGACACCGGGGGATCAAGGACGCTTTCAGGACCGGGCGCGGCAAGCTGCTGATTCGCGGCAAGTTCAACGTGGAGACCACCAAGGCCGGCAAGGAAAAAATAGTCTTTACCGAGATTCCCTACAACGTGAACAAGGCCATGCTGCTGGAGAAAATCGGGCAGCTCATGCGCGACAAGGTTATCGACGGCATCGCGCACGCCAACGACGAATCCGACCGGGAAGGCATTCGCATCGTAATCGAGCTTAAGAAGGGCGCGATCCTAAAGGTCGTGCTGAACCAGCTTTTTTCCAACACGCAGTTGCAGACCACCTTCGGGGTGATAAACCTTGCCCTGGTGGGCGGCAGGCCCCAGTGCCTCAACCTGAAGGAGCTTGTTTACCACTTTGTGGAGCATCGCGTCGACGTGGTTACCCGCCGCACCCGCTACGAGCTTCGCAAGGCCGAGGAACGTGCCCATATATTGGAAGGCCTGGTAATCGCGCTGGCCAACATCGACGAGGTTATCGCTATAATCAAGGCCAGCCGCGACGTGGCGGACGCTCGGCTCAGGCTGCAGGAACGCTTCCTGCTTTCCGAGGCGCAGTCCGAGGCGATTGTCGAGATGCGCCTTGGCCGCCTGACCAGTCTGGAAATCGAGAAGATCGAGGCGGAACTGGCCGAGTTGAGAGTGAAGATCGCCTATTACAAATCGCTGCTGGAGGACGAGCGAAAGCTGCGTGGCGTGATAAAGGACGAAACGAGAGTCATCGCCGGCAAATTCGGCGACGCCCGGCGAACGGAGATTATCGCCGGCGAGGTGGAAAACATCAACATCGAGGACCTGATCAAGAAGGAAGAGATGATGATACTTATTTCCAACCTCGGATATGTCAAGCGTGTCCCTGTTTCCGCGTACAGGAACCAGGGCAGAGGAGGAAAGGGAATGCAAAGCGCAAAGCTTGCGGAAGACGATTTTGTGGAACAGATTTTTGTTGCCTCAACCCACGAGTATGTCATGTTCATTACCAGCGTCGGAAAGGCGTACTGGATGAAGGTGCATGAGTTGCCGGAAGGTTCGCGGACGAGCAAGGGCTCGCACATCAAGAGCCTGCTGACGGTTTCGCCCAACGAGGACATCACCGCGGTGGTTTCGCTGAAGGACTTCAGCGACGAGGAATTCCTGTTCATGGGGACATCGCGCGGGGTTGTCAAGAAGGTTAAGACGTCGGAGTTCGCCAACGCCAAAACCCGGGGCATTATCGCGATTAACCTTGACGACGGCGACAAGCTCGTAAGCGCGCTTCTGACCAAGGGAAGCGACGAGGTCGTGCTTATTTCCAGGCGCGGCCAGGCCCTGCGTACCCACGAGGACAACGTGCGGGCGATGGGTCGATCCTCGCGCGGTGTCGCCGGCATGAAGCTTTCCGAGGGCGACGAGCTTGCCGGGATGCTACGGGTCGATGACGGCAAGGGTGCCGACGGCGGGGATCGCGCCCCCGAGAAGGTCGAAAAGATGTTGATACTTTCGGAATTCGGCTACGGGAAGCGGGTCGAGTTCGGCGAGTTCTCGGCGCACGGTCGCGGCACCGGCGGGCAGAGGATTTACACGGTCGGCGAGAAAACCGGCGAGCTTATCGGTTGCGTAAGCGTGCTGGAGGACGAGGACATCATGTGCATCACCAGCCAGGGCAAGTCGATTAAGCTGAAGGTAAGCGAGATTCGCGTCATGGGCCGCGCGGCGCAGGGCGTAAGGATACTCAGCATCGACAAGCCGGACTTTGTTATCGGGCTTGACAGAATCGTGAAAGAGGATCAGAATGCCGAGGAAGGAGACTGACATGAAAAAACTAACGGTATTGCTGTTACCATTGGCGCTGTTGGCGCTTTCCTGCGGGACGGATCGTGCGGCCAGGGACGCGGCGGCGGTTGCCACTGACGCGGCGGCCGTGATTGACGTCGATTTTTCCGAGTTGATGTACATGGACTGGATGCTTTCGGAAATACGCACCGCGTCGGAAACGATAACCCTGGATCGGGACGACCCAATGGGATTTGGCGACATTTTCACCCTGCGTTTTGAGGGTGACATGGTATTCGGCAGGGCCATGCCGAACACGTATCGCGGCCCGTACACGCTTGGGGAAAACCAGGCTCTTGCGTTTGGCCTTATGGCGACAACCATGATGGCTACTCTCGTGGAACCAGAAGGGCTAAACGAGCATCAGTTTTTTGTCCACCTTGGCAACGTGACCAGGTGGGGTTTTGCTGATGGAAACCTGGAACTGCACGCGATTGATGAATACTCTGCCGAGGCGATTCTGGTTTTCGTTCCGCAGGGGAACTGAACCGACGACGCAACGGGGCTTGTTCCGCGAACAAACCCCGCGCTTAGGGAACCGCTAAACTACCCGGCGGTTCCCTAGCTCGCCTTGAAGTTATACACTGGTCTTACGATGTCCAGCACCTTGGCAGTTGGATCAATGTTGGCGATAATATCACCCATATCTTTGTAGGCGAAAGGGCTTTCGTCCAAAGTCTTCTTGTTAACGCTGCTTGAGTAAATCCCCCGCATCGCTTTTTTGTAGTCCTCCATCTTTACCGAGGCAAACGCCTTTGTGCGACTCATAAGCCTGCCCGCGCCGTGCGGCGCCGAATGGTTCCAGTCCGGGTTCCCTAGACCTTCGCAGACGATGCTGCCGTCCCGCATGTTTATCGGTATTATCAGCTTTTCGCCCCGCCGCGCCGAGACCGCACCCTTGCGAAGGATCATTTGATCCGTGTCAATGTAATTGTGAATCGTCGAAAACCTTTCGCGACAGGCATCCTCCGGAATGTCCAGCCCCCGCACTATAACGTCCATCATCGCCTTTCGGTTTAGCAGGGCAAATCGCTGGGTTATGTTCATGTCGTTGATATAGTCGTCGAAAAGCCCGCCGGAGGCATAGGCAAGATCCCTGGGAACATCGTCGCCAGCCTTTTTCTCCAGTTGCCGCCAGGCTTCCGCCTGATAGTACTCGGCAATCTCCTTTCCCATGTGCCGGCTACCGGAATGGATCACGATATAAAGGTTGCCCTTTTCGTCGCGGTTGGCCTCAATAAAATGGTTTCCCCCACCCAGCGTTCCGATACTCTTCCTGGCTCGATCCGTATTGATTGCCTTACACCGGAGTTTTCCAAGGTCTATTTTTTCCGCATATTCGTGTTCGGTTTTTCTGACGTTCATACCGCTGGGAATTTCGGCGTAGACAAGCGCGTCCAGGCGGGCGGGGTCGAAGCCCCTTGACGCCCGGCTTTCCCCGTCGATAACCAGCGTTTCCATGCCGCAGCCGATGTCAACGCCGACAAGGTTGGGAACGATCTTGTCCCTTATCGTCATGGTCGTGCCGATGGTACAGCCCACCCCGGCGTGGACGTCCGGCATAAGCCGAATGACGCTGCCCTTGGTAAAAGCCTGATCGCACAGACGCTCGATCTGCTCGCGGGACTTGTCGTCCAGCGAATCGGTGAAAACCTTGGCGGTGTTGTATTTCCCCGCAATCTCGATCATTTTCGTCCCCCTGCCGTCCAAATTAATGGAGATTTGAAAAAAGCTCAACTATAATTGAAGCATGAAACACGCCATTGCCCTGCTGTTTTTGAGTGCAATACTGATTCCTATGCCAGCCTTTGCGGAAGAACCGGACACGGAAGTGCCGATCACCCAGCTTGATACCGCCGTTGCGCCAGCCGACAATGCCCCGGACATAGGCACGGAAGCCGCCACCGCCGCAAACGAAGATGAAGAAGAATATGAACTGGGCTTTCTAGTAAGGCTGGGCATAACCCTGGCGATAGTCGCCGGGCAGGCCCTGCTTATCTGGCTTATCTGGGCGAAATTTTTCAAGTTCCTGTCCAAGAGGATTGCCGCATCATGTAAAGGCAGGATAAAGCCTTTCCGCATACACAAACTCAAGTTGCTTACCCCATGCCAGGTCGCCGGCGTCATTCGAATCGCCCTTAACGCGCTTAAATACCTGGTAACGGCCCTGCAGCTTTACATCACCCTGCCTCTCGTCTTTAGCATGTTTTCCGCCACAAGACATATCGCCGCCAGACTTTTTGGTTATATCCTTAACCCACTGCACAACATTCTTTTCGGCGCTATTGAGTATATCCCAAATCTTATCACGATCATTGTCATTATCACTGTCACCCGCTACGTTCTTAAGGGATTGAAATTCTTCACCATCCAAATTGAACACGGCAAATTGGTACTGCCGAATTTTTACGCGGACTGGGCGAAGCCGACGTATAAAATCCTGCAGGTCTTGCTATGGGCATTTACCCTGGCGATAGTGTATCCGTACCTTCCCGGTTCGGACTCCAGGGTGTTCCAGGGGGTTTCCGTTTTCGTCGGCATCGTTTTTTCGCTGGGGTCTTCCAGCGCAATCGGGAACCTGGTGGCTGGGCTGGTCGTTACCTACATGCGCCCGTTTAAAATCGGCGACCGAATTAAAATTAACGATACCGTCGGTTTTGTCGTGGAAAAACACATGATGGTGGTACGCATCCGAACCCACAAGAACGAGTATGTCACATTTCCCAACATGCTTCTCCTTAACTCCAGCGTTACAAATTACAACACCTCGTCCGACGAAAACGCCGAGGGGCTGATTATCCACACGGAGGTGACCATTGGCTACGCGACGCCATGGCAGACCATCCACGAGATTTTAATAAAGGCGGCTCTTGCGACGGACTATATACAGAAACAGCCCATGCCATTTGTTTTGCAGACTGGCTTCGACGATTTTTACGCGCGTTATCAGATTAACTGCTACACGAAGGAAATCGACAAGGTTCCGGGCATTTACACGTTGCTTAACGAAAACATCCAGAGCGCGTTTCAGGAGGCGGGTATCGACATGACCAGCGCCCACCAGTACCAGGTTATTTCAGGTGCTGCCTTAGCACCCCCATCATAGCGTCAAGATCCAGCGGCTTGCCCAAGTGGGAGTTCATGCCGGCGGCCAGGCATTTGTTCACGTCCTCCCGGAAAACGTTGGCCGTCATCGCCACGATGGGGACTTCCTTGGCCCAGGGACGATCCAGCGCACGGATTAGCCGCGTGGCATCATAGCCGTCCAGGGTCGGCATGTTAACGTCCATAAAAATAAGATCGTACCTCTCCGGCGACGCCTCGAACATCATAAATGCCTTGATACCGTTTTCGGCGCATTCGATGGTCAGGCGGGTCGGTTCCAGCATGGCAATGACAATCTCCCGGTTAATATCCACGTCCTCGACCAACAGCAGGCACTTGCCCGAAAAGTCCACCTCGCTTTCGTCGGCGGTGGGCATATAGGGCATTCCGTCCACTATCTCGCCCGTCTCCAGCGGCAACGCCACGTCGATAGTAAAACTGAAAGTCGCGCCTTCGCCCAGGTTCGATTCAACCCAAATCCGGCCGCCCATCAGCTCCACGATATGCCTGGAAATGGCCAGACCCAGGCCAGTGCCGCCAAACTCGCGGGTGGTGTTGATCTCCGCCTGGGAAAAGGACATAAAAAGCCGTTTTTGCTGTTCGGGGCTAATGCCGATGCCCTTGTCGATTACGCTGAATTGCAGGGTGCACCCGTCATCCAACATGGACAGCAGCCGCGCCTCAATCCTAACCTTTCCATCCTCCGGCGTGAATTTTATGGCGTTGGAAAGCAGGTTGGTCAGGACCTGGGTCAGACGCTGGTCGTCGCCGAGCATCACGGGGGGAATTCCCTCCCCCACGTCCATCGAAAACTGCAGCCGCTTCTCTTCCATAAGGAAGCTGTTCACCAGCAGCACTTTTTGAAGAGTGTGATCCAGGCTGAAGGGCTCGCGCACAAGCGACAGCTTGCCGGCCTCGATCTTGGACATGTCCAGCACATCGTTGATTATCCCAAGCAAATGGTTCGAGGCCGCCTCGATTTTTCCAAAGGCGTAATCCTTGCGGCCAATGTCCCCGGCGCCCTTGCCGATGGTGCTCATTCCTATGATGGCGTTCATCGGGGTGCGTATCTCATGGGACACGGTGGCCAGGAAGTTGCTCTTGGCCAGGCTGGCCGCCCTGGCGTCATTCAGGGCCTCCCCAAGCTGGGCGGTCGTGGCCTGGAGGTTCGTGTTCATCTGGTCCCTGTCCCGCATGGCCGCCGTCAAGTCCGCGTTCACGGAGTTAAGGCTGTCGCGCATGAACTGGACGGTACGGGCCAGATCGCCGATCTCGTCATTTCGATCCAGGCCGTAAAGCTCGGTTTCCAGGGTGGTGCTGGCCGCCGAGGTGCTTTGGGTCAGCTTGAACAAGGGGACGAGCGCCACGCGGCGCACCAGCACGATCCCGGCCAGGACGGACAAGGCAAGCACGGCAAAGGAGCCGCCAATTAGGGGAAGGAAACGCCAGCCAAAGAGGCCGGCGTGGCTCGAAAGCACCACCACCGACCAATCCGTCCCGATTATCGGCGAGATACTGCCGTATCGGTATATGCCGCTGTCCAGCCGGATAGCGTCATAAGCGTCCATGCCCGGCCGGAAGACGTTGTCGACCATTCCCCGCAAGTGGGACTCAATGCGTTCGGACAGCCCCGGGTTCTCGACCGCCTCGGAAAGGACGCGCGAGGGCGGAATCCCAAACCCCGCGCTGTCCACGCGAACGTAGCCGTCCCGGTCGATGATATATCCCCGGATAAAGTTCTTGTCGTAGTTGCCAAAAAGAATGTCGAAAAGGCCGTCCAAAAGGAAACCGACGGTGACCACCCCCACGAAACGACCCTGGTAATAAACCCTGTGGTTAAGCCACACATGGACCTGCTCCACCAGTCTGTCGTGCTGGACGTTCAGGATGAAAAGCGTCTCGGCGTCCCTGGTGTCAAAAAACCACTGGCTAGCTTGCGTGCCCGGATTAATCCTGCCCCAAGGCTGGAACTGATCCACCGTGAGATCGACGTAGAAAGTATGGGCGTACCAGGATCCGTCGATCGTGAACATCAGGTACGTGCCCGGCGAAAAAACCGCGTAGCCCATGATTTCGTAAAAGGCCATTGCCCTAATTTCCGGGTTCTCCTCGTTGGCGAGCCACCTGGCTATCGTGGTGGAACGGGAAACCTGCTGCATCAGGACCATGTGCGGGTTCATGTATATCTGGAAGTTGGCCGCGGCCTCTATGGAATACTGCCGCGCCAGGCGCTGGGCGAAATCATCGGCTATGGCGTTCGATACCATGTTGCCGATTACCAGGGACAGTGTCATGGCCAGCGCGGGAATAAAAAAGTACAGGAGACCCGCGCGCACGGCAAGCCTGTTGGTTCGACCGCGGAAGGAAAATGAGCGCCCAAAAGGCATTATTCGACAGATCCTTTCATTAAAGTGGAACCCCTACAAACGTTTTAGCACGACAGACCGCCCGCCTGCAAGATAGCCCTAGACAAAGTCCATTTCTTGGGGAACGGGGCGATCCGGGCGGTTATCCCGGAAAAAGCGCCTCCAGGTCAAATTCGCCGGCGGTGCAGGGAACGGTTACGCCCCAGTTTTCCAGAACCTCGGGATGGATCTCGCCGAAAACGCCGACCTCCCTGCCCTTGTGCAGGACGGCGGCGGCCCGCCCCGGAATAAAGCGGGGATCGCCGGACTCCCGCACGTCGTAGTCGCAGGACAGGTAGTAAAACAGGGTCTGCAACTGGCCGGCGGCGGTGTTGAAGTTCGCCTCCCTGTCGGCGTGAAGGAAGCCGGCGTACTGCCGGGTCGCGGTCCCGGAGTTTTCCCCGCCGTCCAGGTACGCAATCTTTCCGACCTCGAAAATTTTGTGCGGGTATACCGAGTGCCCGGACACCGCCTCGCTTGCCATCAGCGAGGCAATCACCGAATCGCGCACGTACTCGTAGTTTTCGGTCATGGGGTTGGAGATGCGTATAACGCGATCCCCGGCACCGCGCATGTTTTCCACCAGATCCCTGCGCGAGCCCAGGTAGTTGTAGATCATCTCCTGGTAGCCCATGCCGACGAATATCTCCTTTACCTGCCTGCTGAACAGGGTCAGGGGGCTTAGGCGGCCAACGGTCGGATCGCTCGGGCGTTCCGGCCTGAACGAGGCCAGGCCGCGCCCTATCGCCACGTCCTCGGCAACGTCCGCGGCGTGAAGGAAGTCGTTGCGGTACTCCGGAGGCCAGGCCAGGACGCCCTCGCCCTCGAGCGCGTTCCCGCCGCGTTCCCTCGCCACGGCCTTCTCGGCCCTTACGCCCATGCGGCCGAGCGCCCGGACGCACTCGTCCGCGTCCAGCCTGTCGCCGAGGAATTTCTCGATCCTGGCCAGGGAACAGAAGACCGGCTCCTGGAAATAGTAGGGACAGACGACGCTCCTGCCCAGGGGGGTGTCGGCCGGGTATTCCACTTCCACCGGCTCGATCGTAAAGCCGTTGTCGGCCAGATCGCAGGCGACTATCGAGGCGGCGAGCGTTACCATGTGGATATCCGTCCCGGTAAGCTCCACGAAAATGTCCGAGTCGCCGACCTGCACCGCGCCCGAATCGGCGGAATTGATGATCGGCGGGTAGGAAAGCACGCCGCCGGCCGAATCGACCAGGAACGGGTGGACCGGCTCGTTTTCCAGGATAAAGGCGTACTCCCTGCCCTTGGGGTGCTCCCTAAGGATTTCCCGCAGGGTGAAGGGCGTCGCCTCCTTCCGCGCCGTGTCCCATTGCAGGGGCAGGAAGGAAACCCCGTCCGGATCCACGCCCTTGTAGACGATCGGCCACTCGATCCTGGAAATGCGGTACAGACCCATCGAAAGGGAGCGGCGCTTGCGGCCGAAGTTCCAGGCAAGCTTTTCCTGGGTCTGGATCATGTCCTTGAGCACCGAATCGCCGATCGTCCTGCCCGACGCGACAAAACCGGCGAGAAAGGGGCGCACATTTCGAACGCCTTCCTCGACCCTGACTTTTCGTTTCGCCGGCTTTACGTCGCCGGCCCTCGAGAAAAACGGGTAGCCAGGTATTTCCCCGCCACCGTACACCCTAAGCTGGCGGGCGCAACCCGCGGTTCCCCAAAGATCGGGGCGGTTGGTGTCGTTCAGCTCGATTTTTATGACCCGTTCCTCGGCGTCGGCGTCAACCGGCCACTGCGAGTCCAGTTCCGCCTTGGCGCAAGTAAGCGCCTCCTCGAATTCCTCCCTTGTGCCCCAGGGAGCCCGGCCGCCGCAGACCAGGTCGAAAAAGACCTCCTCGTTCACTTCTATCTTAGGCATTCCTGTCTCCTTCGCCGGCCGGCTTAGCGCGGCGCAGGCGCACGTTCTCGATGTCGTGGGTAAAAAGCTCCCGCAGGTCGTTAAGCCCCAGAGCCATCAGGGCCATGCGGTCTATGCCCAAGCCCCAGGCCGCCACCGGAACGCTGACCCCCAGGCTTTCGGTGACCTCCGGGCGGAAAATCCCGGAGCCGCCAAGCTCGAACCAGCCCAGGACCGGATGCTTTACGTGTATCTCGACCGAGGGCTCGGTAAAGGGGAAGTACCCCGGCACGTACTTGACCTCCCTGGCTCCGGCGACCTCCACGGCGAACATCTCCAGCATCCCCAGCAGGGTGCGAAGGTTCACGTTGTCGCCCAGGACTATGCCCTCGGTCTGGTAGAAGTCCGGCAGGTGGGTCGCGTCAACCCGGTCGTAGCGGAAGCACCTGGCTATGCCGAAGTACTTTCCGGGGATCTTGGCCGACGGCAGCGCCTGGGCGGAAAGGGCAGTTCCCTGGCTTCGCAGGACAAGCCGCCTGGTAAAGTCCCGGTCAAAAGCGTAGTTCCAGCCCCGGCTGCCCGTCTCGCCGCCGTTCTCGTGCGCGGCGGCCACGTTGGAGAACCAGGGTTCCTCGATTGTCTTTATCCGGGCAAGGCCGTCCGGCTGGGCGGGATCGGCTATGCTGTAGCTGTCGTGTATGTCCCTGGCGGAGTGGAACTGCGGCATGAAAAGCGCGTCGCAGTTCCAGAATTCGGTCTCGACCACCGGGCCGTCGAATTCCTCGAAGCCCAGGGAGACCAGCTTGTCCTTTACGTCCTCCAGGAATTTGGCGTAGGGGTTGCTTCGGCCGGGGGTAAGCCTGGTGGGCGGCGTTTTGACGCTGTACGACCTAAACGCCTTGCCCTTCCAGCCGCCCGTCTCCAGCATCTGGGGGGTAAGCGTCCCGATCTCGTCCCCGGTGATCCCCTGGGCCCTAAGCGCCCCGGCCAGGGACTCGGCGGGGACCGAACCGTCCGCGTCCGCCGCAAAGCCGAAGACCACGGTCTCGCGGTCGATCTGGCGGAACGCGGCGTCGGCGGCAGCGCGTTTCTTGGCGACGCCGGAGATCGCCGCTTTCTCGGCCTGGCTAAGTTCCGCCTCGGCAAGCAGGCGCGTACCCTCGGGCGCGGCACCCGAAGACGCGGCTTTTTCCAAAAGACCCCGCAAAAGCCCGGATCGGCCGTCGCTCGGACGTCCAGGCACCAGGGTTACGTTCTTGTCCGCGTCCATGGCGAGCACGCCAAGCTTGGAAAGGCTGCCAAACGCGCTCCCTATATCCTTCTTTTCCAGCCCCAGAGCCTCGGCAATATCCGGCAGGCTCAACCCCCCGGACTTTTCCCGCGCCCCCACCAGTTCCACGATGCGCTCCTCCGGGGTGCCGTGTTCCTTCCACCGGCGACCCAGGTCGGTCAGCTCGTAAAAAACGGCGGTCTCCCGCCTGGCCTCGCTTACCAGCCCCTTGCCCGCCAGCCACGAGAGCGCCTGGTTGCCGTTGCCCGGCTTAAAGCCAAGGTCCTTCTCGACACCTTCGATAGTAAGCTCGTCGCCCTTTTTGTACGACAACAGTATCCGTATTTCCAGGGGATGCAGGTTTTTCGCCATGCTTTGAACGTCAATAGCCATAATTCCACTCAGGATAGCAGATTTTAGGGGTGTTCTTCAATATTGCGCCGGGGCGGGTCCGGCCACGCGATGGACGGTCATAATTTGAATCACGGAATTCTGGATTTGTAAAGCAAAAAAAACGCGAAAACGGCGAAAATCATTGAATTGGCGTAAAAAAGCCATTATATTACTATGCATGGAGGGCGAGAAACACCGTTTGGACAGCTTATCAACCCGCAGCGAAAATCCACCTGCCCCGAGATCGCGAGCCCGTAAAATCGTGAACAGCGGCCCGTTGGGCCGTTCATATAAAGGCCGTGCGCCGGCCCCGTTCCAAAAGGTGTGCCTTGGCGGATCCGGCGCTGAAGGAGAACTCAATGGCAAGAAAAGGTTCTGTATTGGTATTGTTAGCGGTACTGGTGGTTTTCGGGCTTTCGTTTACCAGTTGCGCCACCTCGACCTCGATCGGCGGGACGTCCGGCCCCCATGGCCTGTTTGGCGGAAACAGCAGCGCAAACCAGCTAACCGCGGGAGCCGAGGAAATCGCCTCATATTCCGTCATACTTATGCTGATTGATTCCGGATATGCGGAATTTGCCGCCGCGGTTAGGGCTGCCAAGGCAGAGGGCAGGACGGTTGTATCGGTAACCAGGAACATGCTTTTCCTGCAAAGGACGACGGCCTACGCACTTCCGTAACCCAACCTACCCCTTGAGGTAATAAAGTTGCACCTTCCTTCCGCCGAGGCACACTCTCGAACAAGCGGAAGGAAGGTGCTTTCTTTATTTAGGCAACGAAATCCCGGGCGGCTCCCTACCTCGCGTTAATCTGGATGGACCGCCTCCGGGCCTCCGGCCTTTTCCCGATATCCAGGCGAAGCACGCCGTTTTTGAATTCCGCGCTTATCCCCTCCGGATCGGCGTTCTCGGGCATCTTGAACGAGCGGCTGAACGGGTTGACCCGCCTCTCCTTGATGAGCCAGCCCCCTTCCTCCTCGGCGGCATTTTTCGGGCCGTCGTTCCTGGAGGCTATGGAAAGGCTGCTTCCGTCGACGTGGATCTCTATGTCCTTTTCTTCGTAGCCCGGAAGTTCCATGTCCAGGGCGTAGCCCGTCTCGGTTTCCCGGACGTCCACCGCGGGCACCCGGCCGAAGGCCCTGGACGCGGGGTTGAACAGGGTGTCCCCAAAGAAGGACTCGAAATAGCGATCGAAATCGCCAAGGGGTCTGTGCAAGGTAATCGTTTTCATCTGTGCTCTCCTCAAAAAAAAGTTTTGGTCTTTGACTTATATCTAGCAAAAACCGTGCCAAGCGACTAAAAAAGCCAGGTTTTTTTTCCAGGGAGGCCATGGGCGCGCCGAATCCGGGGTTTTCGGCCAGCCGGGCAACCAAAGCAGCCCCACAGGGCCGCAGACCGAGGGTATTCCCTTGGGCTTTCATGGAGTTTTCGGACAAAAGTGACACAAAGACACAACACGAGGCATTTTTTGTGTCAAAATGATACAGTTAAGCCCAATCCCGGGGCTTTTCAAGCCGGGAACCAATCCTGGAGCTCATCCAAAGGCAAATCCTTTTACACCAAAAGTTTCCGGGTTTGTATTGACGCAAAATAAATCAATATATTACACTTGAATGGTGAACATACGCCACTGAACAGTCTAACCGACCACAGTAAAACCATACCTGTTTCAGGCGAAAACGGTGTTTTGTTCCACAACATGGCGGCTCGTATGAGTCGCCTAGATAAAAGCCATGCGCCGATCTTGTCCCAAAAAGTGTGCTTTGGGCGGGGCTCGGTGCGCGGTCAAATGTTTTGTTGCCAAAACAAAAGGAGAAAAAAATGGCAAGAAAAAGTTTTGTGTTGGTGCTGCTGGCGATGCTGGTGGCGGTTGGGCTGACGTTTACGGGCTGCGCCCATTATGCGACTAGGAACGGCGCGATCACGCCGCTCGGTATGCTTACATCCGCCGGTGCCGTTCAGGACAGCAGGGCGGTTATCGCCGAGTACACCATCATTCTGGGTCTGATCACCAGTGGCTACGAGGAATTTTTGAGGGCAACCGCAGGTCGCGAGTTTGACATTGTCACCCGGTGGGCGGTTTTCACCACGAGGGTGAAGGCTGTCGAAAGGGATGGTCGCGTCGCAGCGGCGCCCGCGCCCGAACCGGCGCCCGAACCCGCAGAGTAGCCTTTCTTACCTCGGTTTCTTGAGGTAAACGTCGCGCCCCCCTTTCGCCAAGGCACACTTTCGATGGGCGAAAGGAAGGCGCTTTTCTTGAAGCGGATCGTTCCGGCCGGTTCCACGGGCTCGGGCCACCGCAAAAAAACCGGCCGGGGACATCTTGAGGTTTTCCCAATTCCGGGGTATTTTACATTGATGACCCCGAATCAGGAAGAAGCGCTTTACAATTTTCTGGAAAATACAACCACCCCCTTTACCCTGAGGAACATAACGGACTACGTGCGGGCGCAGGATCCAGAGTGGGCCGAAAACCTGCCCGTGGAAATCGCCGCCTTTTTCGTCTCCACCGTCGTCGCCTTTCCCGTGGACAAGCGGCGCTGGATTTCCCGCCGGGGCTTCTTCGAGGGCATACCCTTCGTAATCTCCCCCTCCAAGCTGGAACTGCTTAACGGGATTCTCATTCCGGGGCACCGGTGCCTGCCCTTCGCGAACCCCGCGAAGATGCCCCACGAGTACGAATTCTTCTGGGAGGGCGGCCAGGTTTCCTGGACAACCACCGAGGGACCGCCCGAGGAGTTCTACCCCTACTACAACATTTTCGGAAGGGAGTACGCCCCCCAGATAGTCGCGCGGGACAACCCGGAGAACGAGGCCGCCTTTATGGACAGCGAGCCCTACGAGGACCCGCCGGAGGTCTCGATCCATACCCTGGACATGCGCAACATCTTCCGCGAGGCGGCCTTTGTCCCCGGGGATCGCTTCGTCGTAAAAACCAGGGACTGGAAGGAGGGGCACTTCGACCTAGAGAAGGTGGGCAGGGGCGAATGGCCAAAGTCCGGCCTGGACGCCTGGGCGAACGCCGCCGAAAACGGGTTCCAGGGAAGCTTTTCCAAGGCGGGGCCCGGCGCCTCGACGGAGGAGCAGATCGCCTACGCGTACTGGCACGGCGGCGACCAGATGCGGAAACTTCCGGCCTACTCCCTGGAGGACTTCCTTTTCCAGGTAACCGAGAACATCGAAAGCACGGACTACGGCATCGAAACCCGCTTCTGGTTCGCCGGAAAGGACATCCCCGACAGCAAGGGGCTTATCGGGGCGTCGGTGCCCCCGGACAGAAGGCCCATCGAGGACATCCTGTTCGACGTGAACGTCCCCATCTCGGAATTCGTCATCCGATCCTATGTCCGGGACGCGCTGTACAGGAACGAAAAGGATATCAGCCGGGTCATGGAACGGATTGTCCCGCAGGCGGTAAAAATCGGGCACGTGGAACTGAACATCCTGGCCAAGTACGTCACCGACACCATGGAGGAGCTGGCCGAAACCTACAAAATATTTTTCGACCAGCCCATGGGCGCGACAAGGCAGCAGGTGGGCGAGCTGCACAACGCCGTGATCGAGCTTTCGGCCCAGATCCAAAGATGGGAAATGGACGAATCCTGGCTTCCCAAGCATACGTTCATCATGCTTTCGCAAATCCAGGAACACGCGGCGGATCTGATGGCGGACCTGGATTCGGACGAGGCCCCGCCGGAAGCCGAGATCGAGGCGATGGACAATTCGCTGGAAAGCATGATAGAAACCTTCAGCGACATCAAGGATCTGCTGAAAGACGCCATGAACAACTACAGGCGTAGCAACATCCAGCTTGTCCACGCCGACCGCGGCGGGGATCCCGGGGAGACATGGCAGACGGTGCAGATAAGCGTGGGCGGCACCGACGTATGGCGAAGGGTAATCGTCCCGGGCAGTTGGAAGCTGGATGACCTGCACAGGCTGATACAGATATGCCTGGACTGGACCGACATTTACAGGCACCATTTTTACACCCCGGATCCCGAAAGAAAGACCATGGACGGCAGGTTAAAGGTGCGCGATATCCGCGACCATGGGACCAGCAGGCTGGAGTACGAGTACGGCTCCAAGTGGACGGTCCGCATAATCCTAGTCTCGCCCTACCAGCCGGGGAACAAGGAAACGGTGCGCTGCGTCGCCGGCGAGGGCGCCGGCCCGCCGGAGCAAATCGGCGGCCCCTTGCGCTACCGGAAACTGCTCGCCGCCCTGGCCGGGGGCAACGAGCTGGAAAGGCAGACCGCCATGTCCGAAATGGGGGCGGATTTTGTCCCGGGCCTGTTCGACAAGGAAAAGTGCAACCGAAACCTGCACTCGGTATACCCGGTGGATAAATGAAAAACAAACCGAAGGAATGGAATCTTGCCGCACTGGTCGAGCGCGGCGGCGTATATAATGACGTGCCGGGGGCGAACATGCGGGAGCTTGTTTCCGGGATCATAAGCCTGCTTCCGCCCACCCTGGCCGTCGACCGGGAGGAGCTGTACCGGGAAACCCTGGAACGGGAGGCACTGATCTCGACCGGGGTCGGCAGGGGGATCGCCCTGCCGCACCCCCGCAGCCCAATGCTGGGCGAGGACGAGGAGCCCCTGGTCGCAGTCGCATTTCCCGTCCAACCCCTGGACTGGAACACCCAGGACGGAAGCAAGGTGCACACGGCGTTCCTGATCATTTCGTCGTCGGTCAGGCAGCACCTTGGGACACTGTCGAAAATCAACTTCCTGTGCCAGCAGGAAAAGTTTTTTTCCCTAATCAGGGAGCGGGCCCCGCGGGAGGAAATAATCGCCGCGATTACGGAGGCCGAAACCGCGTGGGCGGAAAAGGCCGATTGATTGACTGAAAAAAATGCGCCCGGGTTTCCGGGTAAAATCAAAACACGAAAGGAGTTTTTATGAACACCAAGGCACTGGAAAAAATCGCGCTTAGCGTAAGGGCCCTAAGCATCGACGCCATCCAAAAGGCCAACTCGGGCCACCCCGGGCTTCCCATGGGCGCGGCGGAGCTGGGCGCGATTCTCTACGGGGAACTGCTGCGGCACGATCCGGGGGATCCGGCGTGGGCGGATCGCGATCGCTTCGTCCTGTCGGCCGGGCATGGATCGATGTTCCTGTACTCGCTTCTGCACCTTGCCGGTTACGGGGACGTGTCCATGGACGACATCAGGAATTTCCGGCAGATCGGCTCCAAGGCGGCCGGCCACCCGGAGTACGGCATGGTCGCCGGCATAGAGGCGACCAGCGGCCCCCTGGGCCAGGGCGTCGCGATGGCCACGGGTTTTGCCGTCGCGGAAACGATGCTGGCCGCGCGTTTTAACACGGCGACCCACAAAGTGGTCGATCACTACACCTATGTCCTCGCCGGCGACGGATGCCTAATGGAAGGCGTTTCCGCGGAGGCGAGCTCATTCGCCGGGCATTTCGGCCTGGGCAAGCTGATCATGTACTACGATTCCAACAAGATTACCATCGACGGAAGCACCGACCTTTCCTTTACCGAGGACGTCGCCAAACGCTACGAGTCCTACGGCTGGCAGGTGCTTCGCGGTTCCATGTACGACTTCGAGGAAATGGCAAGGCTTACCGCGCAGGCGAAGGCAGAAACCGGCAAGCCCAGCATAATCATCCTGGCCTCGGTTATAGGCAAGGGATCGCCGGGCAAGCAGAACACCGCCGATGCCCACGGCGCGCCGCTCGGCGCGGACGAGATCGCCGCGACGCGGGCGAACCTGGGAATCCCGGGCGACTTCTACGTCGCGCCGGAGGCGGCGGAGCACTTCGCCGCGAAACGGGCGGAATGGAAAAAGACCCGCGAAAGCTGGGCGTCCCTGTTCGACGACTGGTCCAAGGCGAACCCCGAAAAGCGCAAGGAATGGGACTCGTTCCATTCCGGCAAGGCCGCACCCGCCGCGTTGCCCGCGTTCAAGGCCGGGGATCAACTCGCCACCCGCACCGCCGGGAACAAGGCCCTGGTCGCGGTTGCCGCGGCAAACGCGAACCTCGTCGGCGGTTCGGCCGACCTTAAAGGCCCCAACGCCGTGGGCCTTCCCGCCGACGCCGGAACCTGGACGCGGGAAAACCGCGCCGGGCGTTACATCCACTTCGGCATCCGCGAGTTCGCCATGGCCGCAATCTGCAACGGCATTTCCCTGCACGGCGGCCTGCGCGCCTACTGCTCCACCTTCATGGTATTCTCGGACTACCTGCGCCCGGCGCTCCGTCTTTCCGCGCTGATGAAACAGCCGGTCGTATACGTCCTTACCCACGACTCGATCTTCGTCGGCGAGGACGGCCCCACGCACCAGCCCGTCGAGAACGTCGCGAGCCTGCGGATCATCCCCAACACCCGCGTCCTGCGCCCCGCCGACGCCGAGGAAACCGCCGAGGCCTGGGCAATGGCAATGGAACAAAACGAAACCCCGGTCGCAATCGCCCTTTCGCGGCAGAACCTGGCGGTCTTTCCCAAGGCCGATCCCGACTGGAAAAACACGATCCGCACCGGCGCGTACGTCGCCAAACAGGCCGACGGAACGCCCGACGCGGTTATCATCGCCACCGGCTCGGAAGTGGGTCTCGCGCTGGAGGCCGCCGAAAAGGCCGCAGGCAAAAAACTCCAGGTTGTGTCGATGGTCAGCAGGGAACTGTTCGAGTCCCAGCCCGCCGCAATCCGCGACGCGATTGTCCCCCCCGGCACAAGAACCATCGTCTGCGAGGCCGGCGTAAGAAGCGGCTGGGAACGCTGGGCAAAACCAGAGGACATCCTTTCGATAGAATGCTTCGGCGAATCCGGCCCCGCGGCAAAAGTCGCCGAGCACCTAGGCATGACCGCCGACGCGCTGGTGAAGATTATTAACAGTTAAAAAGTTTGCGGAGATGCCTGGGCGGGTTGCCCGGGTGTCTCCGATATGGAAGAACGAGGCGGCAAAAAACAAAGCCATAGCCAGAAACGAGAAGCATATGCTCACATTTGATTTTCGTAAAGACGGGAACAAGGGTCGGGTGGGTACAAGTTGACAGGATCTACATAGCGGTTTTTTATTTATAAATTGCCGAAAAACACAACTAGAGTAATAGTCGAAAGTATGACCGATAACAGCGGCGCAACCTCGCGAGCCCAAAAAAACACGCTGTTTGTTCTAGCAGTAATGACTGTTTCTGGGCCTATCGGTTCGCCAGGATCTAGCCGCCTTCCGTTTATGTCGGTTATAATAACCCTCCCGCAGGCATTACGTGACGGATTAAATCCCCCAGCCATGGCAATATAGTATTCCCAGCCACGATCAGGTATAAAAGGAAGTCGCCCAGGACGCATAACCCCCCCCGCCACCGTAACAAAGAACTGTCTGAATGGGATGATAAGCGTGTCGTTATTCTGAATCAGAATCTCACTACGATAGGAAGCATCGAAAAGGGCAGGGTTTAAATTTATCGGTATCTCCTCACCACACTGCCGTACAATACGGGCATTTTCAGTATCCGATATCGAAGAAAACCATGCTCTATTCCGGCGAACCATGGAAGCAAAGGTTTCGCCAGTATGGAATTGTGCTGTTATACGATTTGAAGCAAAAAGTTGTTCGCCATGAAAGAATGCTGGCTGATTATCGATATCCACGGCGCCTTCCACAATCAGAACCGGCCTTAAATCTCCAATTGCAGGAATGATTATCGTATCATAGTTTTCCAACACAAAATTGTTATCTACATCATCCATTGTTAAAAACAATCGATTCCCAGAAGCATCCTCGCTGTTTAGGTGCCGCACAAGCTCTATCCTGGTGGGATCCGAAAGCGGCGTAAAACCACCTCCATAGAAATCTATCAAGTCCCTAAGATTCTCACCGTCTAACAATAGGTAGGGTCCAGGGCGTTCCACCGCACCTTGAATAGTAACACGACGACTAAGCTGGCTAAACGTAATTGTATCGCCAGGCCGAAGATAAGGGTTTTGGCTCTGGTCGCCGAAACGCCAAAACTGAAAAAGGTCAAATACCTGTGTCTGCCCATTTGCAGACCTAATTGCAATATCGCGAGTGGATGCAAATCTGGTTAAGTTTCCGTCAACCAACGAAGACAACCTCGTCAAAGCCCAAGCGGCATGCTCCCCTGCCCTATGCACTTCACCATCAACAAAAACCCTGAAAACCGCAGGTTGGGCTAACGTCAACTGCGGGCCACTCAATGGGATATTATTTGCAACAATGGCTTCGACCCGGGCTCTTACCTGAGCAAACGTTTGTCCCGCCCCATTTACAATCCCTAAGTTTGCAACACGAATACGGTAAGCGGTATCTACCACTATCGTATGCGAAACAAGTTCACCGTTATGCGAAAAAGTCAGGGTGTACACATCCCCTGGCGTTACCCTGAAATTAGGGTCGGAACGCGCCAACATGAGTACATCAGCACTATTGGCTAGCCCCACTCCTTCCAAGGCAAATCCATAAAACCCAGAACCCATTCCCAAGATAAAGCTCACAAAGAAAACAATATTTCTATACATCTCTCTTCCTTACCTTCACCTTCGGTGATTTTGCAATTTTCTCATAGCAACAGGATCCTTTCTGATATTGGAAATGCCTTCGAAAACAAAAGCCAAAAGCACCGAAAAAATACCCACCACAAGTACAACAATTATACTTATCGTAACTCGGTTTGGCTCCGAGCTGTGAAACGGTATCTCTGCAAACTCCAGGATTTGAAGCATCGGTATTTCTGCCGCAACAGTTGCCCTTAATACTTCATGTTGCACCCTAAGCTGAGTATAAACCTGTCGCATTGCTTCCGATTCCATGGTGGCTCTGCTGATATCAGCCATAATAGCTGGAAGATTTCCCCCGACAAGAGGAAGAAAGGCAACCGATTGCTCGAGCCTACGCCTTTCTTCATCAAGCAAAAGAATGTTCTGAAAAACTTCGGCAAGATGCAATTCCAACCTTTCCTGTTCGGCTCTGGTCCTGTCAAGACCAAGTTCGGCAAAACGGTTTTCCAGATGAACAACGGTAAGATTGACAACATCCCGTGCAAGAACTGGATCTGTATGAGTAAAACTAATACTCAAAATGCCATTATTTCTATTATGGTTCGGGCCTAAGCCATTCCTAAGCATGCCCCGAGTCAATGTTAACCCGCTATACTCATTCCGCCTAATCAAGGCAAAATCTTCTATCACCGAATCAAGCAATGTATTACTTCTAAGCAAAAACAAGGCAAGACCAGCATATGTTTGGCCTCTTCCTCGCCCATACCCCAACAATGTTTCACGCTCTCCTGCAGGTGCCCTACCCTCGGTAATGAGCATATAAGCCCTAGAAGTATATAGATTTGGAAGAGGAGATGTTTCAGGTGGCAGTCTAATTGAGATAACGGAAAAAATAACCATGCCAATCATCGCAAGCATAGTGAAAGCAATTATCATTTTTCTTCGACGCCAAGGCACAGCAAAAAGATCAAAAAGATTCAACTCATCATCTTCTCTGATATTCGTTTGCTCATGTACCATATCTTTGTCTTCCACAATGTAACCTCCTCAAATAAAAAACAACGCACGAAAAATTTCGCTACAATTCCATATACATACAATATATATCTCTATTAAATGTTTTATTTTATGCATTTTTCATAAATCGCACCCATTTTGACAACCGCATCCTTAAGCGAATATTTTTTCCTCAGATCCACATTATTTTGAACGATTGCAGATCTTAATTTTTCATCGGTATGTAATTTTATTATTGAATCACTCATTTGATTAGGCTTTTCCAAATCAAACAACAATCCATTTTTTTTATCAATAATTACATCGATATGCCCACGTATTCTTGAACAGACAACAGGTAGCCCAGAAAAAAAATATTCCACTACGCCAATTGGAAGGCCTTCTTGTCTACTAGTTGAAATTCCAATATCAGCAATATTACACAACTTGTCTATATCACGACGATAACCTAGAAATTGAACTGTCTCCGATAACCCCATACTTTCAATTAAACTTTTGTATTTATCAAGCATAAGACCCGATCCAGCAAATATTATTTTTAATTGTTTTATTTTCTTATTCAATTTATTTATTGAATTGACAAACAGCTCATGGTTTTTTCTTGGTATAAATTCTGCAACATACAAAATGACAAAATCCGTCTCTTTATAACCCATTTTTTCTCTTAACTTATTTTTTGTCATTTTATCACAGGGTCTAAACTTATCCAAATCAACCCCAACACCGTTTATTTTATAAATATTTTTGCACGAAGAAAAATTTCTTTTCGCCATATCATAATCTTCATCGTTTATAGTTACAAGAACATCCGTATATCGTATCAGATATTTTTCAATAGGATAATACAATAACCAATTAATAAGGGGGGCACCTTTGTAAAAATGAAATCCATGCGCCGTATATATCACCTTTGTTTTTATACCTCTTGCTACCAATCTTCCTAAAACGCTCCCCGTGGGAGTATGACAATGGATTATATCATATTCGTTTTGTAATATTATTTTTCTTAATTCCATATAAGCCTTTATATTTTTCATACTAAAAGGATCCCGTCCTATAGATATAGAATATTGATGATCGCAATCCAACACAGTTTCCTCCCCTGCAGATACATAATCAACTTGCCAATTTTGACCCTTAAACCAACGCATAAAAGGACGATTGAACTTTGAAAAATTAGCAGTGTTGGAAATAAAAAGTATTTTGAAACCCATCTTTTCACTAGGCATGATTTTTTTTCCTTTCCAAGTAATATGCATGTCTTTGACCATATAAATATAACAATAAAACTATAAAAAGAAAAATGAATCTAGAACGATACCTAATCGCCGAGCCAGGATTAAATATTCCAAAAGGATAATGTACAAAACTAATTCCAATAAAAACCATGACATAACTAAGTATTGGTATTGGAAACACTCGAAAATTTCGCAAATATCCAATAAAAATATATTTTGATAAATAGAAAAACAGAATAATTTTTAACAGACTCTCAAATCCAGCAATTGCATGCAGAGGGTTTTCAATCATCTCGGCAAGTGTGGGGCCAAAAAAAGCAACAAGCATACCTCTAGGCATGTGTCTGAAAAAATCATTTTCTTCTAAGAATATATTATCTCTAGTCGATACGCCATAAAAATCAAAATGGCTATGTAGCATTCCAGCATACATATTGACCATATCTCTTATAATATACAAAAACAAAATATTAATACATAAAAAAACAAAGGCCAATCCCAATTGTCCCATAGGTTTATGATTCATAAAATTCTTGGCCATATAGATAAATATTAACCCTTGCAAAATAAATGGAATAAATTGCGGATTAAATAACATGCAAAGATACAAACCAAATACATCTATTATTTTTATTTTATAATTCCCATTTAAGAAATTAATTATTAACACCGCAATAATCGCTGTAAAGACTAAGCCAAACAATTCTTTTGACCAAATCGATGTCCACATGGCAAAATTTGGAAAACTTATCATTATCATAAGGAGCGTATTATTAACATATTTTCTTAATGATAATTTTTCTATTGCCCATCTTACTGTAAAAAATGAAATAAGCATAGATGGAAAATTAGCAAGTATCATATTGTGTCTAAAAAGCCTACCTATAATGCCTCCAAAAAAATCCATGAAATATGTAGAATCATAAAATATCATAAGCGAAAATGGAACATTTGCAAATAAATATCTTACTGTATCACCAAGATGTTCTACTAATCTTGTGTAAACAAGGACAGTAAATAAAAGGTAAAATAAGCGAATAAAAAAATAGCACAGCCAAAAACGACTGATTTTACAACGATTAATCGATATCATTTTTTATACTCATGCTTCCCTGTACTTTTGGTAGCAAAATTTCAAAGTATTAAATAATCCATGCGTCCTTATATGTTTTTTTATCAGCAATATATTAATCATAATTGCTGATAAAATGTTATCTCCAAAATTAGCAGATATTCTTTTCCGCAATTCAACACGCTGAATTACTTCTTCGGAAAGCCAACTTCCCAAATAATGATGAATACAATACGTGTTCTTCGTTATATTAATCATCCTTGTTTTCAAAGACATAGGACAAAAATATTCTGTAGGATAAGATGTAAACACACCAAGCTCTTGATAGCTGTTGTTTCTTTTTAGGCCATATTTTAACAACATATTCGTAAATATTTTGGGGGATGGCGTAAGATTTAATTCCCCATTTTCTTGTATAAAATTATACTTCGAATAAAAATCCATTAATTCTTTAGCGATATCGCATCCTTTTACTCCAGCAAATATCAAACCTGGGGCAATATTCATTTTATTTTCAAATCCACTGAAACAGGTATTACACAAAATACTGCCATCAAATGGCTTCAATAGTTCGACATCTGTATCCAGATATATCCCACCATAAAAATAAACAACATAAGCACGTATATAATCGACAATAAAACCCCATTTTTTTGTTTTCGCCACTTGTGCTGTAAAGGGCACAATATTTATGTCAAAATTATTTTCATTCCAACATATTATTTCATAGTCTGGGCAAAATTTCTTCCAGCTAGATATACATCTTTCAGCCAATTCTGGCAAAGGATTTTTTCCAAACCAACAATAATGTATTATTTTGGGTATCATTAACGGGTAATCCTATATCATCCGATCCCTATAAAAGAGAGTACGCATTTTTAAAACAGTGCTGTAGATAAAAATGTATACCCTACCAAATACTATTGAAAAATTACATAATGGCAAGAAAATCCTACGGTGCCCCCCCATTAAATGAACATGGAAACATTTCTTATAAAAATTAGCATAAAGATAGTACAGTTCATTTTTATGTATTCTAATATTACCCCTTAAGTAATATGGCACCCCAGCATCATCCAAAAAAGAATATATATATGCCGAATATATGTTATCATTTTCACATGCTGCATTTTTCAAATATTCATACACTTTTAGATATGCGATTACTGTAGGATGCTCCGTATAAGAATTATATTTCTTCGTCCGCAACTGCTTAATAAGGCTACTGCTACTTATCTGTGAATTATAATTATATATGAATGTATTAACAAACTGTATTTGGTTATAATTCAATTTTGAAAACAGCTGTGCATTTACAATTATGTCCTCAAAAATACCACTATCTGGAACATTGTAATTATTATAAATCGTTTTCCTATATAATTTTCCCCACAAAAATTTATGTTCACATAATAACAGCCATTCTATTGGGTTCTCACCATTCTTAATAGGTACGAAAGATCTGTTTTTTATACCCCAAGAACAAATTTCACGAAAATTACCTATTACAACCTCTGCATCTGTTTCCTTCTGTTTTTTATATAGTAAATCCAGTGCGTCAGCTTCAATCCAGTCATCACTGTCAAGATGAAAAACAAAATCAGAAATAGCTATATCCAAACCAGATTTACGTGCCAACGGTAATCCCTCATTTTCTTTTTTGTGTATTACTCTAAATCTTGAATCTTTTTCGACATAACTATCACAAATAGCAGGGCAATTATCAGGAGACCCATCATCAACAAGAATACATTCATAGGTTACAAATGTCTGAGCCAAGACACTATCCAAACACCTGTGAAGATATTGTTCAACTTTATATATAGGAATTATTATTGAAATAAGCGGCATAATCATATACTATATTTCAAGCCCAGTTTAAATATTCCTTAAAGAATTTTCTATCGGCTATATTAATCCTTAATAAATCCATCGAACTATTTAACTTCTGTGATCCTGAATAAAAAAAAGAAATATCAGGATTTTTTTTATGAAATTCCATATAAATCCTGTATTGTTCACTTCCGTTAAAAAAATTTCCTGTCTCCACTATTTCCCTATATTTGCATACGTCTTTAGGCAGAAACTTATAATGGAGCAGAAATGCTATAACTCCCGTTTCAGTGTTTTTACAAATTGGAAAAACCTCATGGGAATCTACGAGCATATTTTTTTTAATTTTCAATAAAGAATGTTTTGCAAGTTGATTATCCATAGAAAATAACCTATATCTTGGGCCACCAAAAATAAGCCAATTTACGTATTGATGTTCCTTGTGGTAAAATGTATCGAAAAAACAAAATTCAGTTCTTATATCATCAGAGCTTGCCTCAAATATTTCATTTTGGCTATACATATCTATCATTGGAGTAGTTGTAGTAGTTATCTTTTTCATCTCCAAAAAAGCGATATATCTCTGAATGCTTATATTTTCCATATTGGGATAGGCAAATAGTTCATCAGAATCCAAAATTAAGTACCATTTTCCAAATCCCTCTTGTTTTATTACATATTGCCACCAACCCATTCTGGTTGCCGAATTATATTGTGCCTCAACCTTATACAAAGTAACATCTTTTTGTTCTTTCAGCCATTCTAAGGTTCCGTCAGTGCTTATATTGTCGATATAAATAAAACGCTTCACTCCGATTTTACGGTGATGTTCCATTTGGATTTTGATCTTATCCAAATCATTCTTTACTGCACAGACAAGTACTGGTTCCGATACTTCAGCTTGGTCTTGCTTATTTACAAGCTGAACATCACCGAACAAATAGGATTTTATAAAATCTTCTATCCCTGGCAAATCAGAAAAAGCCATTTGTTTTAAAGAACCCTTCAAATATTTTGGCAAATTTGTTTTCTCAATAAGCACAAGATAGGAATTGATATGAGAAAAAACACCTAATCTTGCCAGATAGAATTTTATCAGTCCTCGTAGCCGCAAAGAAAACAATTGTTTAAATATTTTGAACATAGCCATTATTTTTTTTACTCAAGCAAATATTATTTTTTTATTGCTCTCACTAATTTGGAAAAATATTTTTTTCCTAATACTCTACGAATTAATCTAACAAATAATTTTTTTAATATCAATCTTGGCTCCATATTATATATAGATTCTTTAACTAATTCTAGGTATATATTAGGCGTAATCAACGACATAGGAGGATATTCGATACAAAGATCACTTTCAGAAATGCCTAATGCTAGCAATTTTTCTTTTTTACCATAAATTAAAATACTCTGTTTATGGAAATCTAAAACCATTTTATTTGCCCAAAGTTTTTTTCTCAGGCAATCAGCCGCGATATAGTCATATGCCTTAAATAGGTTATGCCAATATTCAGGCCATTGCTCATTAATATGATTGTCCCCACCCTGAAAGGGAATTGCTGCTGAAAACAATACAATATCTGATGCATTTACCAGTGTTTCCACAAATTTATTCGCAGATTTTTCCGATAAATGTTCTGCAACTTCTATGGAAATAGCCAATTCAAATTTTCTTTTAAGTTCAATTGGTTCTTCAAAATCAACCTCAAAAAAACATTCATTGGGAATAATCAACAAATTTTTATCAACCCAATTTCCATCAAAACCGCAAATATCCGAAATGCCATATTGTTTTAAACCAGCCAACCATGTGCCAACACCACAACCAAAATCAACTACAGAATTAATGTTTGGAACAAATTTTATAAATTGAGCTAAAACTATATTGACACTTAATAATTTCGCATCATTCCTATTATATTTGTAAAAATCAGTATCGTACAAACTTTTGTCGACCAATTCAGGCATTCCACACCTCTATGACACAAAAATATTCTAAGCCATCGATAGATGAATTCGTTTTTTACAAATTGTTTAGTATCTTAATCTAGACTTCTATCTTTTTTATATTCTTGCCCAGATATGCATTTTTTACAGCACAATAAAATTTATACACAAAAGGGATAAGTACCAAAAAAGCGAATATTTTTTCCTTGACATTACTATATAAAAATATATAACCAATATTTTTTTTCACTATACTTCTCATGGTCAAAAAAATATCATTTCGCAAATATGTTTTGTCCTTTATATACAACAAACAATGTCCAGTTGCCATAATACCAGCATATGTCAAAATCCTACGCCTTATTTTTTTGTTCTCTTCTATTTGTAGCATCTTCTTATAGACATTATAAAAACTAATAGATGCCCTAGGCATTATCTTTACCCCAGTAATAGCTGATACAGAATTATCATGTTGGTAATAATTATAATATGCCTGTGGAAAATAGACTATTTTTCGTGCTCTCTTCAACAAATAAAAATCAAAAAGTCTATCTTCACAAAAAATAAAGGATTCATTGAAACGTAAACTTTTACAGTCTAATGAGAACAAACGTTTATTTGCTAATTTATTATAAGAATAACCCCAAAAACGTCTATTTTCAAACGAATTTAATATCGCAATATTACTATCCATAATGACGACATCTGAACATTTTTTTTTTATGTTAACTGTCATATTTTCGTCAAATACGAAACGAACATCACAAACGGATATATCCGCTTGCTGTTCTTTTGCATTTTTATAAAGAATCTCAAACATCTCAGGATCACACCAGTCATCACTATCAACAAACCCTATCCACTCACCCAACGCTATATCCAAACCAGCATTTCTTGCTGCAGATACGCCAGCATTTTTTTGGTGTATAACGATTATCCTGCTATCCTTTACCGCATATTCATCACATATTGCAGGACAGTTGTCTGGGGAACCATCGTTTATAAGAATACACTCAAAATTAGTAAACGTCTGTGCCAAAATGCTGTCAATACACCTTCGTAAGTACAGCTCAACATTGTATACTGGAACAATTATTGAAATTTCAGGTGCAATTTTACTGTAACTCATGCTCTTCAAATAAAAATCCTTGCTATGAATGGCCGAGGGCATTGAACCCCAAACGATTGCTTCGTCCAAATATTATTATCCTACAAATTAGTAGTGAAGCCATTTCTTAATATATCTTAAAAAAACAAACATGTTTTTATAGCGAAACACGAATAACTTAATCGCATACAAATCCCATGTTTTAACGAGCAACCAAAACACTTTGTTATAATAAGATTCTATCTTATTTTTGTGGTCATCATATTCTAATTGGTCTAACCTCCACGTAATAAAATGATATGCACGTCGCAATGTTAGTTTTCCGTGTCTATTCAACCCTTGAAGTCTGAAAAAATTATATCGTTCTATAATAGCGTCAATATAGTCAAATCGTTTAATGGAAAATTTCTTATGCATGATACTATCTTCACGTTGAACATACATATATAAAATATCTGAAATAGCAACAATTTTTCTACATTCGTTAAATATAGAATGTATAGTAAATTCATCCTCATGAAGCCTATCCAATGGAAATCTTAAATTATTGAATATTTTTTTCGCATATATCTTATTAAATGCCGTGACATAAAAACTGCTTTTTTTTTCAATTAGTTTATTAAATGCATCTGATTTTTCCAGTATTTCGTCCTTTACAAGTGAAATCCCATCACTAGGTATATTGTTTTCATCTATATATATATATCCACAAATCGCTAAATCTGCGTTTTCACATATTGCAGCACTGTATAGCTTCTCATACATATCAGGCAATATCCAGTCATCAGAATCAACGAAACCTACCCATTCCCCATTGGCAATATCAAGACCCACATTTCTTGCACTTGACAATCCACCATTGGTTTTGTGAATCACCCTTACACGATTGTCTCTTACAGCATATTTATCGCAAATATGAGGACAATTATCAAGCGAACCATCGTCCACAAGTATGACCTCCAGATTGGTGTATGTTTGTTGCAATATACTATCTAAGCATCTGCATAAATATTTCTCTACATTATAAACTGGAACTATAATCGAAATTAAAGGGCACATCATAAAAATTTTATAGTTTCCAAATCACCAAACCATGTCTCATAAAAAGCCCTGTTCTTACCATACGAATTGTCAAAAAATACAAATGATTTTCCTAACAAAACAGACAATATTGCAACATGTAAACGATTCGTGTACACGTTTTCGTACTTTGATATTTGCTTAACGCCTTTATTTACTATTATTTTTTGGAATATTTTTTGAGCATATAAATCAGCGACAAATTTAGAAATTCTTTTGCTATAGGAAAGTCGAAGAAGTATTTTTTCCTCTTTATAGTGGTTGTCTATGGTTATCCAATCCTGTACATCAAATTGCTTTTGCGAAATATATCGTAAACAATCAATGGAATTATTAGTTTCCCTGTCTGTTCTTCTAAGAAAAAGTGTTGAACCAATAATTTCTGGAACCCTATATCTTTGTATCTCTACCCGCGGAATACAAAATGCCATATCTGGTACCAGAATAATTTCATTCTGAAAATTATCTTTTAGTATCTGGTATGATTTTTTATCCCTTGCACAGATAGTTAAATTTCTATGTCTTGCAAATAATTCAACATCGTTTTTCATTTTATTGTCGTCGGTATAAAAAACCGTTTGGGGCAAAATAATGATTTTGTTATCTGAATAGTCGGTAATAATTTTTTTTCTAAAGTTATGGTGACGTTCCCATAAGTCCCCAAAGTTTCCCCCACCATGTAAAAAAATAAATACTTCTCTGTTTTTACTAACTCCGCTCATTTTTTGCTCGGAGTATGTAGAAAGGGATGACCTATACAAACACTTTAACCCAGCTCTCTTTAAAAAATGTTCTGTTCCATACCAAATGAATATATCACCAATGTTTGTGTGATACGGTAAATCCAGATAAATACATTCTTTTGGCGTATTATTTCCGTTAATCACAGACAAAAGTTGTGTATCTATAATTTCTAACAATTGATTTATTTTTTTGTCAAACGACATTTTTTGGCAATTCCTTTAAATATATTAATATTTTCGACGGAATAATTTGTTTTATAACCTGTCTTATCATTTTATTAAAATTCATAATACGCCTAATCATATTATCATTTATTTTATCAAAATCAATTTTTGTAATCCATTTAAGCTCTGGGCGATGGATAAATATTTCTGCTGTCTGTAAAAATTTATTCTGAATATCTTTCCAAAGAGGAGTAAGAATATGATCATATTTTATTTTGTAATACATATCATTTTTCATTTTTTTATTGTGCGCACATGAATAAAATAAACCGTAATCATTTGGGTCTTGTTTCTCTGCCAAAATTCCCATTGTCGTTCTGTAACATTTTTCACACTTATTGCAATTTTTCCCATCTGTAGATTGCCAACAAATGCGTAAATTTATATTTATATTCGAATGCTCTTGAACAAAATTGCATATATTTCCTATTTTATCCTGTCGTGTAAACTCGTACCCATCGTGAACTATATGAGTATTCGCCCATTTCACAAAATTATCAATCGTTGGATCGGAAGCGCAAGTAATTCTTCCAGCATCTTTTGCTGTGAATGTCGATGCAATATAGACAACTCTTGAGTTAAATATATATGCTAATGGGGCTGCATGACCAATCAGCCCTATTCCATGTTGAAAACCATGCCACCAACCATCATTTGCTTTTTCATAAACCAATCTTGACAACTTGCCTTCGTTAATAAATTTTCTAAAATTAGATTTTATAAATTTACATTTTACAGAAAATTGTTTTGATGTTTTTTCAATGTGATTTTTTACATTATCCCATCCTTCAGTATCATTAAAAAAAACATCCGACCCCCACAAGGTAAGCAATATAGGTTTTTCGTCAATATGATTTATTAACGTATTGAATGAATCTACCCCTCCGCTAAAAAACATTAAATTCGTATCATTTTGGATTTCGATATCATTGCTTACTAAATTATTCACATCTATTTTTCCTGAAAAACTGATCGCAGGGTACATACCAATGTAGCCCTTCTTAAATTCAGCTATACTTTCAAAAAACATTCTGTCAATTTCTTTGACATAAATTGTAACATCTAAAATCCACGCTATTGGCAATACATTACATAAAAATGGTATTACAAGAATGCTATCGGGAATTGTATCAACATTAATATCGTAATACTCTATAAAAAAAGACTCTTTAAAATTAAAATATTCCATGAGGTTATCTGAATATTCAAACTGATATGTTATTTTTCCTTTCGTCTTACGAATACAATTAAGAATAATTTCATTATTCATTTTATACCCTTTACGTCCTTGCATGGACAATACTCCACTTCTGAGAAATTTTTATTTTTTTTAGTAATACAAAAATAATTTTTTGGCATCCCAACCTTTAATTTTTTCCTTGTCTCAAGATAATGGAAAAACACAGAAATAAATTTACAGATAATTCTAAACGGCAAAAATTTCCATTTGGGAAGATACTGGAACATCATAGAAAATTGGTAACCCAAAGTCCCATAATATCCCTCAAGCCAATCCAATTTTTCAATTTCAAAACCAACTTCAGTTATCATTTTTTCCCATGCAAAACTAGTGTATCGGAAAAAATCATACGGTTGCTCATGTTCTTCGTAAAACAGTGGAGCACTGGCAAACAAAAGCCCTCCCCTTTTTAAAACTCGATGTAACTCATATAATACTTTTTTTGGTTCTGGCAAATGTTCCATTACTTGGTTAAAAATAACAAAGTCATACCTACAGTCTTCTACAGGAATATTTGCTAAATCACAGGTATATGTGAGTTCTTCGTATTTTTTATTTATCTTCCCAAAATCAGCACTTTCGTATATACCATGTGAAAAGAACTCTTTATATGGAGCATCGCCACTACCATCATCCAAAATTAACGCATCTTTTGGAATTCGATTCGCAAAAACACATATCTCCTTTTTCAAACGGAAACGGCTTGAATTAAATTTGCCAACTCTAATTATTTTTGATAATCCATTCATAAACGATATTCCAGTTTTAGTTCTATTTCTGTTTCCTTTATGTTCCTGAACAGATTATGTACTTTAAGGTTATCCTGCAATAATTCATTTTGCTCATCTATGTCGGTACAATTTCTGATAAGATCAAACAGGAATACTGTTTTCACCCTATTTTCCCCAGCGGGTATTGTTTTCAATATACTGAAAGTCACATCAACGGGCTTCACAATCTCGTTTTCTTTCGCAAGATATAAATTAAAAACCACAGAATAATTCGCCATTTTATCGTAAGGTTTACAATGTACTCCAGCAGTGCTGGTAAAATCCCCAAGGGAATACACAACTATTTTATCAGAAATCACTTCTCCATGATGGACTATATGCTCATGATTTATTATTATTGCATCAACTCCCATGCTTGCTATTTGTAACGCAATTTTTTTTGTTTTAGTTAATGGCTTCAGATTATATTGTCCACCTGAATGAAGACACATAACAACGTACTCCGCACCCCCAGTATCCTTTAAAGCCTGGATATCCTTTTTCATTCTCTTTAAAAAACTATTCTTTTTTTCGTTACGTTCATATACATCACAAAAAATATTTTTATGCAGGATACATCGACTAACAAAATTTACCGTCCTCCTTGCATAAGAACAAAAGCTTGAATTATAAAGGCTGCGATATATGGGATTATTAAGCTCTTGTTCCTGATATAAATTAACCTTCCATTTTTCAGCTTTTCCCAAGTAGTGGCTATTGAAAAAAGCATTAGTTCCATAGGTATATGACAGAAAGCCAATTTTCATATTTCCAATGGTTTCGACAATACCACTGGGAATTAAATCCTTAATATTTGTTCCTGTATGTTTTATCCCGATCGTATCAAGAGCCATGATTGTATCTTCCAATCCAGAAATATCCCTATCCAAGCAATGGTTATTTGCAGTGGTAACCATGGAAAAACCGTTATCCCTGATCGCCTCTGCAAATTCTAGAGGGCTGTTGAAGTCATATGGTTTATCGCTGTATTTGGCATTTGCTATAGGCGTTTCTAGATTACCTACAACATAATCAGATAAGGAAAAATAACTTTTGCAATCTTTGAACATTTCATTAAAATCATAATCCCCAGTTTCAGTTTTATATGCAGGAACTTCCAAATAATCGCACATGATGTCCCCAGAAAAGGTTATCTTTACGGTACCATGAGGACGATTCATTGTCTTGTCGGACTTAAATTCGGAAAAAGGATTTGCTGTTTCGTTAAAGCACATTCTTATCTCTTGTTACGAAAATTCTCTTCTTAATCAGACCATGCAATAAGGTTTTTTCATGTCTGTTCAACCCAATCCAGTATGTCAAAAATCCAATGCTTACAGTTGAAACAACACCAGATACTATTAACCTACTCCAATCATTGATAAATAAATTACGCACAAAAACGGTTATAAATAATGAAATTCCCGCAATGATAACTGTTGGCGCAATCACTTCGGAAAAGAAACCCACCACTGGAAGTTTGATCTTTTTTCCCAGAAAAAACACGCGCCAAACAAGCATCAAAACATCCAGTCCAACCCTTATTATCAATACCCATACAGGACTAAATCCTATCCATAAGAAGAACAACGACAAAGGCAGATTAGCAAGTACGAAACAGTTTGCGATCAATTCATATTTCTTTATATCACCAGTTGCCTGTATAGACATCCATAAAGGGCCAACAATTGCCGTCATTAAAGACGAAAGCAGCAACAACTGTGTAAAAGGAACTGTATATTCAGGGACGTTGTTCAGCCAAATTAGTAGCACAAAATCTGCGTTTAAATATAACGGTAATACAAAAAAAAGCAAAAGAAAAAATGATAGCTTTGCGGTACGAAACACAAGGTTCATAAAATAATCAAAGTCCTTGGCAGAATATGACTTGACTATTTGCGGATTGAATGCGGTCTGAAAATTTACCACAAACTGATACACCGCCGAATTTACTTGAGTTGCAATACCTATGGCGGCATTTACCGTAACACCATGAAAGATATTTATCAGTATGTTTATACCTTGGTTTTTGCCTACAAGTCCTACAAATGAAAATAATCGCCAACTGGAAAACCCTAGAAGTTGCCGAAATAACTTCTTGTCCCTGCAAAGCCTAAAGTGCGCTATTTCAAACATCTTATTACAATACACTTTTTGTATCACAAAAATGACAATTCCAGTTATGAAAGTAAGAAAAGCATATGCCATCAATTTGTCAAATGGAAATATAGGCAACAAAAAGACAACACCTAGCCTCAACGCCACTTCTATGATACTAAGCAATGCGAAAAAAGACATTTTCTCATGAGCTATGATAGTGGCTCCATATGGGGCCCGAAAAATGCCTATCACTGTTCCTACAACAGAAAACTGATATACAACAAATGCCGCAACCTGTCTTTCGGGGGGTATGTTAAGCCAAGTTTGGAAAAACCACAAGCCTATGGTCTGCGTAAGAACGACAACTAATATAGCAATCAACGCATATATGACAAAGCTAATACTGTAAATATTTCGTGCCTGTTCCGTATCATTCCGTCCCATGGCAAAATTGAGGAACCGCTGGGTCGCACTTGACATTGCTCCATTCAAAAACGTAAATAAAATAACAATACCGCTTACCACGCTTGAGATTCCGTAATCTTCGGCACCCAGAACTCCCAATATTACTCGCACGGTATACAGGCTTACCAGCATGCTCAATATTTGTCGAAAATAGAGCATCAGGGTATTTTTGGCTATGCGGGCAGTGTTTGAGGACATACAATACTTTCGAGAAATTTTTCATAACCCGTCGGGCTATGCTCCGCCGCTATTCTTTGAAGACACAATTCACCTTTTTTGCGAATAAAACCTATCCCATTTGCTTCATATTCAGAAATTATACCAGCCAAAATGGAATAAAGCCCATTTTCAATCTCTCTGCTTAAATTAGACAGTTCGTGCTCGTTGGAAAATAAAGCCTCGCCGAGATTGTTTTTTGTAACAGGAATAAGCCAACCACACTCATCGTTATTTATCTCGGGCAAGGCTCTGACATCAGTTGATATTACCGGAACACCAGCCGCCTGCATTTCCAGGACAGAATAGCCGTAAGTATCGGCTTTAGTCGGCAATAATCCAACATCCGATTTTTTGACCAATTGAAGGACTTCGACGTTCGGCAAACCATCGTAATAATCAATCCAGTCACGATTTCTGGTAAAAAAATCCAAAGCTAATCTTTTATGTGCTATTGTAGAACACGTCACATAATCGTTAATATTCATTCGGCTAATAATTATCAATACCAAACTGGAACTAAATTTTTCTAGTGCATTCAACATTTCCATTCCACCTTTTTGAAAAAAATCATTCCCGATAAAAATAAAAGTCAATTTATCATTTTCAATTTTACTCGTCATATCATCGATCAATAATTTTTGAGGTGGATGCAACACATACATTTTTGCCACAATTTCATCTTTATATTCTGGGAAGGGTGCCAACCAATATAACTCGATATTATAAGCACACTCACTTAATGGTAAAATAGCCTTACATTTTTTATCAGCAATCGCCTTTATCGCCCCTAGAGTGGGCGTTTTATATCTTGGTAGCTGGGTTTCAAACTGACTAATCCAACTCACCGAGCTATCCAATGATATCTGATTAAAAAAATGAACACAATCAATATTTTTTTTGTTAAAAATACCAAAACAAACATTGGAAAAATAAAAATACCATTTATGTGAATAAAATCCAATTTTTTTCAGAATATCCAATAACACAAAAATGTATCTACTTAGAGTAAAGATACGAATATACTTGGCATTTTTGATTTGGCCAATGACTAACCTTTGGGTAGCATAAAAATCAGAACAATAAGCAATTTTCAAAAATTCCTCCAGAATTTATTTAGAACTGAAGAAGATTAAATCCCTTTTGCGTTCTTAACATCTTCGAAGTGTCTCAAAATTTTTTCACAAGTAGATTGCCAATTTAAGCGTGTCTCATATTGTTCAAATGATGAAAAGCACAAGTTTTTATATTTTTCGTAATCAAGAAGCATTGTGCAAATATAATTTGCGTAATTTTCACCATTGTCAAACAATTCAAACAATTTACCATTTTTTCCATCAAGAACAACACATGGAACACCAGCGGTTCTGACAGTCAAGCTTGGAAGCCCAAAACTTGCCGCTTCGCAAAATACTACGCCATAACAATCGTATCGTGTCGGCAAAATAAAGAAATGTGCCTTTTCGTATAAATTGTTAATCCTCTCATTTTCCAAGGACTTCATAATAAACCCATGATTTGTAACATAATCTGGCAATTCAACAGGACAATTTTTTATTCCGACAATATCCAAATGAACATTAATGCCTTTTGCATGAAGATATCTTGCTGTCTCTAAAGCGATATTTCCACCTTTCCTTTCCCATTCAACACCAATAAAAAGCAAATTACATTCGTTTCTTTTTTTGTTTTCTACAATTCTCACAATGTCTCTTTTTGTTCTGTTACATTCTATAAGATTTGCTCCAAATGGCACTATTTTTATCTTATTTGTATCAATATTTTGGCATATGCTTGTTGTCACATTTGCGGCCCATTCTGTTGCCAAAAAAACTAAATCGCAGTTATCTATTGCATTTCTCCATAATTCAATGGCTATATCTTTTCTTCGTTTTGAAAAAAATTGACTATAAGATGGTCTTTGGAATTCGATACCTGCATCTCCATCTGTTAAAAAAACTTTAATCTTATCTGTCTTGAGGTAAGCAATAGGTGATGCGGATATCGAAAAAATTACATCAACATCACTAGGTAATTCCTTATTTATTTGTCTTGCAAAAAACCTAGCTGTCGATTTATAAAATTCATAATATAATTTTTTGTGAAATATATGCCACAATAACCTATTGCAAATTCTACCAAATAATATTATTATTTTATTTCGTTTGTAAAGCAGTTTATCAATGAGATGCAACCGTACATCATTCTCTTCCAAATTTTTCAGTGCGTGGAATAAATGGTACTCAGTCCCACTCCATGTTGTAATATCATTGACATTATATTTTGACACAAATGCTATGTTCATTTTTTTACTTCATTCAACCTATTCTTCAGTTATGAAAATATGACAGTCTGACCACAATAAAATCCTGCGTTCGCTTCACGGAACCTAGAGCAGGAAAAGACGGCATTAATTTCGCTTCTTCGTGGGCACTAACTAATTGATCCCTTGTTGGCATTTCGAAAAATATACCCAAAGTACTCATAAAAATTAGGGCACGCTTGGTTGGAGCAAAAAGATGTGGCCCATCTCCATCAAAAAACGAATGCCCGATAGCTTGACCCTGCAAAAAATTCGAATCTTCATGAAATCGTGTCGCCACGCCATACCTGCCAACAAGCGCAACAGGTAATTTCTCGCCACTGGGTTGAACCTGCATGATCAAATTGTTTAGCTCATGGGCGATACGGACGTCTTCGTTGAAACGCACCCGATCCGAATAGAATAGCTGCGCCGTTGTCTGTGCCTGATATACGGTGCCAAACAAAGCAAAACAGGCGAGAACAACAGCGGTGGGTCTTTTGCTTGATTTTATCAAGTAGAAAAACATGAACGCATATGCCAATGGTAAAGAGTACAGAGATCTGCTAGGCGGCACATTGCCCCCTAAAATCGCCAAGAACGCAATAGACAACGGAATCCCGATGCTAGCAAGTATGAACAAAAATTTTCTCCCCGAAGGAATTTCTTTGCGCATAAAAGCGATAACTTTGACAAGAAAAAACACTGCAACGGGAAGAAGAAAAAGAGTTCTTGCGGCGACCATTGGGGGTTGGGCAGGGTTAACCCTATGCAAAGTAGGCCCAAAATCGGCAAGCCTTGTGGTTAGAACTTCGTGTACAAAGGGAATATGCCCTATGGTAATGGCATAACCAAATGCCAAAATATTGCGGATATTTTCCCCCAACGGCTGCCTTCCCCACCTATTCATGCCATCAAGATAAGCCCCTCTTTCAATGTTTAGTGCGGTTGGAACGATAATCATGCCCACTACAAAGTAGATTGTCATGGCCGCAACCAGAGCCGTAAAAAGTTTTAAGCATAGATTTCGATAAATTTTTAGCTCATAATTCGAGTGCTCTTGCAACAGTATGAAGCAGATAAATACCCCACAAATAAACAACGGCACTATAGCTTGATACACCGATGTCATAAGAACAAGCAACAGAACGGCACCGATTATCTTTCCCTTTTCGTTATCAAGAAAACCTTTGTACATAAGGTAAACCACATACGGGCATAGCGCGATGATAAACGCATTTTCTGCAGCCTGAGGCAGAAAGTAAAATTGTTCCGCCCAAATCGGCACAGTCATAAAAAGAAGGGCAAAGGGTATAAGGGCATTATTTCTATCAGTGTTCATGCCGAAAATAGCAATGATATAGCTCCATGAAAGCGTAAAAACCCATATCAAGCAGAAAGCGATAAAAAAACCTGTAAAGGGGTTAAATTCTCCAATACGCCAAATATTTGACAGCAAAACTTGTCCAAATCGTCCTGCTTCAATGTACACTTGGTTCGTGCCTGTTCTGTCCGCCATAAACAATTCTGTATCAATTCCGATGCTGTGGCAAAACAGCCTGATTCCATATGCAAAAAACAAAGTAACACTTACGGCCAATACTAAGGGTAAATTGTTCCTACAGAAATTACAGAATCCCACAACACTTGCTTCTTCCATATCGAGATGCTTGTGAAAATATTGTTTTTTATTTTCTGGCTTCATTTTTCCTCAAATGTTGAAATTGTTGCAATCTATACATGAAGGGGCTTTTCCGCAAGAATACAATACTGTCCCCCAAGGGGAATACGATTTAAAAAATTTTCCACCGCCACAAATACGCTGTGCCGCCAAGGGAAAAGGAGGGTATAGCGAACACGGCTGGTTTCTAATTCGTTTTGGTGCAAAAACTTGAGGATGTCTTGCGGTCGAACCAGAAGCACACCCTCGTCAAAAGGACAGGTGGAAACCAAGTGTCGTGTCACTGGATTCCAGGGGTTATGTTCAAATATAACCATACTGCCCCCAGGTTTTAACGTTGTGGCAAGGGCATTTATCCATATCTGCCGTTCATGAAACGAAATATGGTGTAGTACGCCAGCTAAAAACACAAGATCAAATGTCTCAAAAAAAGGTGTCAGCGTTTCTGGTGATGAGGAATTGAAACAGACCAAATCAGGGATTATCTCTTTCGCCTTTTGGAGCGACGCATCGGAAATATCACAGCAGTGAAGCATTGCTCTAGGAAATAATTGGCGAAAAAAAGGCAGATTCCTCCCTATACCACACCCAAATTCCAAAATCATTTTCGGAGGGGAGGCAAGCAATTCTGCCGTCAATTGTACTTTATAGTGCGCAAATACATTAAGATCATTGCCTAGTACTCCTAAATTCTCCCTCTGCACCGCATCATAGTTTTCCGCAAAGGCATCAAAAACAACTTCGGGGGATTTTCTTGAAATATTCATAGCTTTTTATCCACAATATACCTGGGGCGACGCTTCACTTCAGCATATATTTTGACAAGATACTCACCAATAAGAGCTATACTGAAAAGTTGCACAGATCCTAGAAATAGCATACCAATCATTAGGGATGCCCAGCCAGTGACAGTTTCACCTCTTGCCCAAGCCAACAGAGCCAGAAGGCTTTGTAAAAAGGCCAGCAGCAAAGTTCCCAAGCTGAACAACCCCGCCAAACGTAGCGGCATGCCGCTAAAGGAGGTGATCCCCTGCCAGGCAAAAGATAACATTCGCTTAAGGGGATATTTGCTCTCTCCATACTGCCGTTCTTTGATAGTATAAGCCACTGTAGTACTACGAAACCCCATGGAGGGAAAAATACCGCGAAGGAATAGGTTGCTTTCACCATATTGCGCCAACGCATTCAGGGCGGCTCGACTCACCAACCTGCAATCCGCATGTTGCGGCACAATACGTACACCAAACACGCCCATAAGTTTGTAGAAAAATTTTGCCGTGCAGCGCTTAAAAAAGGGATCTATATCCCTATTATTCTTCACACCATATACGATATCGAAGCCTTCGGCAAAACTCTTCAGCATGGCGGGAATAGCGCTAAGGTCATCCTGCAAATCGGCATCCATACTGATCATTACATCCACCTCATTACGAACTTCCAACATGCCAGCTAGCAGGGCGTTCTGGTGCCCCACGTTACCCGCCAGTTTCAAGCCTTTGCTGTACTGATTACGTGCATTGCCTTCTTCGATGATGCGCCATGTGTCGTCCCGACTGCCGTCATCCACATACAGCACGAAGCTGTTACCATGAACCAGACCGTCATGTTTCAATGTAATAAGGAATTGCTCTAGTGTTTCCATTACATGGGGAAGGCCAGCTTCCTCATTATAGCAGGGTATAATCAAAGCAAAGTGTGGTGAAAGAGTGTGCTCCATTGGGAAAGTACCTTAATTCTCTCTTCTTCTAAACACAAACAGTCTTTGTCCAAGGTAATTTATTCCTGTAAACAGGAACATTCCCACAAGAAGTGCTGCGTTTTCCCTTATTCTCTGCGAATAGTCCATCAGTATAAAACCCACAATAGGTCTTGCAATGCCATATGCAATTAAATATGAAAGTGTAATTGTTATGATAAATGCAACAACTATAAAAAATGACCATTGCTTTACACCAAATGTAAAATATTTATTAAGGAAAAAACTCAAAATCGTGGTAAACGTATAACCACTGGCTGAAGAAGACCAATAACCAAAGTGCGCCACATTATACAGCAAAAATATTATTGCAGAACCTACAACAGTGTTGATAACTCCAACAAGGATGAACCTAAAAAATTTCTTATCAAACATCGCAAATATTTTCATTGAATGCTTTGAATAATATTAGAGCATTTCGAATTCATAATTTTTTATAACAAGCATCAAAAACGAAATTATTTCCATACTGATGCAAATGATGTATGCCTATTAAATTTTTTTTGAAATTAGGCTCTATTGAAATTACTGGCTCATCCTCGAACTCATCAAGAGTCAGTTTTTTTATTTTGCTTATTTGAAGCCCTTTGCCATAAATACCGTGAGTGTTTATTTGGCTAGGGCGGTAATATTCATTTTTGTGTTTAAATATCGCCCCTCCGTTTCTCCCTTTTCTGCAATCTATAAGAACAGGATTTGATTTGTGTCCCGTGATACTTCCCATTTTTAAATTATCAATTCTATATATGTACAGTTCGGCCTCATGTGTCCATCCTTTGTTCAGCAAAAGCCACTTGTCGCCATTGTCGTCAACGAAATACGTTGTGTCCACAACCTCATCACCCTCAAAGGCCGTTGAATAAGGCTCCCACTTGTCGGGAAACTGAATACAGCGATATATTTGGAGGCTTTTATTTTCACGTGTCTCTGGCATCAAAAATATTTCACCGTCTTCCTCTATTATCTGGGGATATGCTAAATGATAATTTAAATCTAAAATATCCTGCACTTCTATAACGGAATATCTGTTATTTTCATCTTTGATAACCTTACCAACCGATATTTTCCCCCTTTTTGTCTTATAAGAATAATTTTCAAAAAACACATAAAGCTGTTCGTTATATTCATATAAAAACGGATCCGCCCAAAACACGCCAGGCGGCATTGGTACGGGGTCTATTCTAAAAAGGATTGCCTCAAGAAAACTGCCCTTACCAAAAAACAATGCCCAACGTCTATCCCTTTTCGAGGGGGACAGCCTATAAAAAACATTCTTAATTAACTTCGAATAAAAGCCAAATATATATTTACATATATATTTCAGCGAAGGCTTTTTGTTGGGTATATTGTAATAGGTGAAAGACTTTTTAGTTTCGATTTTTCCGCAACTTAATAGTTTATCTAGATTTTTGAAAAGCAAAACAACGGATTTCTCCATTAAATCATTGGTGTTTTTGAAAAACGCCCAATGCCAATTGAACCAAGCCTTGTCTATCACAAGTTCGCCATCAATTTCCGATGTTAATTGATGTAGAGTAACGCCACAGCACGGTTCATTGTTTAATATTTCCCAAAACCCTGCTGGTTCACCTCGATTTATCGCATTATCGGCATGGTCATAACTCCAGATGCCGTAACGGGCAGATGTTAAAATATTCCCTTTAATGATAGCAAATTCATGCTTCAATATTACATCAAGATCGTAAGATTTTATCTTATTAGAATCACCATCTGAAAAAACATCCCAAAGTCCCTTTTTTTCGGGATACAAGTAACATACTTCTGTATTTTTGACTTTATCGATTATTTCACTGGCATCAACCATCTTCTCTCGCCTGAATAAAAGTGATTCTATTTTCATCTGAACTGCGTATAACATACCCGAAAGAACATTCTGCGCCAGTATATTTTTCCTGATCTGATTTTTAAGGGGATGTATTAGCTTTCGTCCGTCCTTGATAAACAGAGCTAATTCTAAGCTGGGGTGTTCGATGATATCCTTAAGTATCCTGTATTCCCAATTTATTAAATTTCCTATATTCCCTACCAAAATACCGATTTTTAATTTTCTTTCCATACCTATTTCGTTATGCACTAACTTTGAGTAGCTCACTCATATTCTCGTTTGACATCGACAACCCCAAACCACGTCTTTTTTCATCCACTTGGCCACCCGCAAGTACGATCGCATACTCGGCGAGAATCGCCGTCGGGTTTATAAACGAATTGGGGAAATTGAACCGCTCGAAGGCAATAGGCAATTCGGTGCAATCCAATAAAAATGCCTTTACGCCCACCTGTTCTTTAGGAGTTGGTTTCATGAATTCAATCTTAAAACGCATTAACATATCATCGTAAATACCAGTGGCAAGCACTCCATCGGTAGCGAGCAGACCAACACACCCTATTTTCATATTTCCTAAAGTATACATGTATCTAATATGTACCTCATTTTCTTGCCCATGCTTTTTCGCGCAGGAGTTCCTTTGTTACCTTTCTATCTTTCCATAGCCCAAAAGCCGCTTCTATTGAAACATCATCGTCTTGCAGATCCGTCGGAATCAGTAAACATCTCATCCATACTTACGGAACAAGAGTATTTTACCCGTTTCCCCCAAGTCGTTGATCTCCGAAATAATTCTATCTACTTGTGCTACGTTAGTCATGTATTTTCCCCCTGCGATCGAAATCAATAATCCCAGACTGTTCTTCCTCACTTATCGTCCAGCGATCGGGCCATGCGTCGAGGTATCCGATTAGCTATCCGTCCTTGTCTTTCCACTCCCAAGAAAGGCGATCATAGCCTCGGTTATGCCCTTTTCATAAGGGGCACGCCCTTCTTGTTCTTTGTCCTAGCCACTTTCGCCAGATAAGAGGGCATGGGAACCGATCTTATAAGACGGGAATATCCCTCCCTGTCGCCCATATCCAATCGTTCACATGCCTTACGCGCTATCGCAAATTTTTCGTCAAGCGCCATGGTTTCGACTTGTGACATGGCCTACCCCTTTATTTCCAAGTATATTTTCAATTAACAATTTTTCGTCCACAATCAAACTACTTTGCATATCTTCAGTAATCAGCGTATCACATCTTGAACATAACGCACTTCCAATGATGATGCTATCCCAAAATGAAAACGAATATCTTTACTCTAACATGGGATGCCGTCAAAAGTATTTCTTTTGCAAATTTTTGCAATGCACATACTTTTAGCAAACAATCAATACTTTTCCTTGTTTCTGCCTCGGTAAATTTTTTCTTCAACAGAACATTCGAAACCTCATTTATCACCTGATATGAAGTAATAAAAATCGTATTCAGATTGTTATTTACAAAATATTGCTCTGCGTTTTTATATTTTTCATCATCATCTTGCAGAAACAGATAAAGCCAAATGTTACTGTCTACAAAAACCCTATTCCGCATAACATTCATCTCGTTTATAGTTTTCCACAACTTTTTTTTGAAGAAGCAAAATCGAGAAACGCCTTTAGGTTACATTCCTTGTCACGCATGGTAACAAAATCAATAATTTCAGACAGTTCTTCTTCACTGTCTGTCTTTACTATTATTGTCCTTGAGTCTATAGCCATGGTTTCGTACATACCTGCCTCCACACTCATTAACTATATGCCCATATTCAGAAGAAAATTAATTCCTAAATCTAAAATTAATTCGCAAAATAATAAAATACACTGTTTTATTTGTCATCTAGCCAGCCAACAATGTGTCGAATTCTGCAAGGCGCCGCAACCTTTCCGTAGGAGACAATTTGGCATAAAGGAACCTATCACTGCTCTTTCTCATTCAAGTCCCCCCAAATCGATTTTATAAATATCGGAGCTGGCGAATTTCTGCTTTAGCTTTTCGCTTCCCGCCAAGAATATCTGCAACTAAGAAAAATGTCGTTTTTTTGTAATTTTTCTATTATACCATCTGCTATTTTTCTGGCAAACCTAAAATAATTCAAAAATAAAACCCGCTGGTTTTATGTTATCACCATCTAACCAGCCCAGTTTGCCAGTTGCAAGTCGGCAATATTGTCAAAATGTTTCGTATTGTCCGTGACAAGGATATAATCATTGTGTATGCAAAATGTCACGATAAATATATATCCGCATCTTCGGTATTTCTTCCCGTTTTTCTTTCCTGCACGTATATATCAATGGCTTCTTCCAGCAGGTAATCGCCTAATTCACCGACAGGAAAAAGTTCGCAGAAAGCCTCAAACTTTTTCATTTGCCTGGTTGCCTGAATTAACGCCAAACCGCGTTTGACCTCGTAATATACAAGGGGCGGTACGACTATGCTGTTGCCATCGTTGATTGCTTTTTCCATGTTTTCGGCAACGATGGCATTCCCCCTTAGGTAGAACGATATTATGTTCGAATCCAAGGCATAAACACTCATAAACCAGGAATTTCCCTGATTCGCACTCTTTGGGAAAGAATTTCGTCGAATTCTGCCGGTAGGGGATCTGTTTTGTTTAGTTCGTTTATTTCCTTGGTCAGCTTCTTAAAATCCGCAAGTTTTTTTTGTTTTTCGAAAAGGTCGGCCTCTATTATATTAACGGTTAGGGTCACCTTTGAACCCTTGCTTATTTCACATGGTTTTTCCGGAACGAAAACACTGCCGTCGTATGTGGCCTGAACCGCCGTCATTGTTCGCCTCCGCCAGATTGATGATCTAGCCCTTGTTTTTGGCTATTGGTACTATAGCACATATTCCATCGTTTGTCAATACCACTTTTGCACGGCTGACAAGCTGGCAAGTCGCTGTTTGAGCAATATTTTTCCATCGCGTCTATTCCAGGTGAGCGCAATATATTCCGAGCAAGGATGACTGTTTTAGGGTCATCAGAGGTATGCGCTTCCAACTAAGGCAGACATGGCCTCGACTGTGCCTTTTCACAAGAAATCCGCCCCCTACTTTTTCTTTGGCCACCTTGCCAAATAAGTAGGATTTGTCTCGCCGTATAGGGTCTTTCAGGGATTCTTCCTCAACTATATCTACCTTCCTAATTTAGCAGCAGGGCGAATTCCTTTTCCAGCCCAATCATGTCAAACAATAATATTTTCGCATTATTTTCAAATGAAATAAAAAATCCATTGATTTTGTTTATCGTCACCTAGCCAGCCAGAGCCTTTTCCTGCTTTCCAGGGTTTTCATAAAAAACCTGTCCGACCCTATGGATATGCTCTACAAGATTTTCATTTTTAATATGCCCAAGTACGGACAAGTCACACATATACGGAATAGGCAAATCGTCAATAAGGCCTGCAATTTGAATTTTATCCTCGACGGAAACATCGCCGATTATCGTTAAATCAATATCGGACCCGTTTTTGTAATCACCCCTTGCCCTGGAGCCGTAGATAATGGCTTTTTCTATTTCTGGGTACCCCGAAAAAATCTCGTTTATCAAACTTATCGTCTCCCCAGAGAGCCCGAACATCAGTCCTGCTCCTTTTTTCTTAGTTCCTCGAAGGTTGATCTAAAACGCTTAAACTCCTTCATGTAATCGCTTGAAATAACAAGGGACACTGCCTGCGCCACTTTCTCGTCGTATGCGTGGGTGGTGTTGTTTCGTTTCTTTATCATATCGAACCAAATCTCGCCGTCTTCTATAAGGCCAGTACGGAAAGCCAAGCGTATCGCATCGCGCGAACCATAAATTTGCAAATGCCCGCTTTCGTGCAGAAAGTCTTTCAGCACATTCCAAGCGCATTCGAACACTAGTTCAAACGCCTTGACTACCGCAAATTCCTCCGCAGTGGACAGTGGGCGTGTCTCTGTTGTCGCGACAAAGTTCTCCAAATGCCGCAACACGCTCAAATAGTTATCGAACCGCTGTATCCATCTTTTTTCGGGCAATGCCATGTGTCGAGATATAGCACAATACTTGGAACTTTGCAAGAACCAAGTTACAAGGCAATGGAAGAATCATGCCCCGCTCATCATATCAAACACTATTTTATTAATATCCTCGCAAAATACATCCCATTCTGGTTTTTTAACCCAAGCAATTGTTTCAAACTCGTGTTGGGGCATCCCTGTCAAAATATCGGAAATGTATGTTAGCTCAATCCCCGCTGCTTTTTGCCGCGAGTCCTTAATCGCCCGCGTCCAATCTACCGACTCATGAAGAAAAATTTCCCGAATATCGGCTACGTCTTTTGCGTTAAAACGAAATACAGCGGTTAGCTTGTTCGAAAGTATGTTTCTTATGGAGTCGGTTCTGTCAAAAATGTCCGTCTTAACGATTTCCCCAAAATGAGCTGCCACGTCATTCACAAAATCCAGTTTTAATACGGCTTCCGTTTTGCCCCACCGTACCTTAAGGCTGGTAAACGTCTTGCTGCTGATAAAATCAATTTCCGTATCCCAGAAAAAACCGTCTTCTTTTAACTTTAGAAGTACTTCCTTAACCTGCTCCAAATAGTCATCATCGTTATTTACGAAAAAATCCAGATCATCGGAGTATCGATGTTTATAATAAGCCCGGCTTAGCGCTGTCCCGCCTGTCAGAAAAAATCGGCCGCCACATTTGTTTATAGTGTTCATCACCCCATCTTGCAGGGGGTAAAGGCTCTCTTCGTAATACCGCGAGGGCGAAATCAAAGTGATACCTCCTGTCCTTGGGCCAGATGCGCCCGGCTATTTCAGGCGTGTACAATTCCTTTATCGTTTCAACTCCCCATAGAGCCACAACATAATGCCAGGGAAGACGCTCCAGCGAGCGTACGAAAAGCTTGTCCCGTGTGAACGCTCCCGATGTCTCAAGCCTGCCTTCGACGACCGCAAGCATATCCTGGTGCTTGTCCAGGTAATCCCAGTTAAGAGAGGACATAAGCTTTAGCTTTTCGTCATAACCTATCTTCATCATTCCATCGTCCGCGCGGGAACCGAAAAGCCAAACCTGGGCATCGGAATCGACGGCTTTTACCGCCTCAATTATGGCGCTCGCCTCGTGTTCCGTTATCCGCATATACGACTACCATAGCTATCAGGCGCCTTTTGTACAACAGGGCTTGTCATCGAATCCAAAGAAAATGCCGTTTTTTTAAAATTTCACATTGTTCCAAGCGGTTTGGAAGCAGTTGCGAGACGATGGGGAAAGCCAGGCAGCCGCCGAAACAGGCTTGCCATGGTGCATACAAGGAAATCCAGCGAGCCGCTGAAAAAAGCCCAACGGCCCTCCAACATAACCTGTTGCGTATTTTGCGGAACCCCAAAACCAACGGTTTAAAGGAGACCTGTCTTGCAATCGTATCAGATGGCGAAATATTTTTCAAGCGTCCGGAGTATTTATTGATTTTCAATCGGTTTCGTGGGAAGGCTAAAAAATACCTCAAATTATCTAATTATACTTGCCGGCCAACTGTCCGCAGGCCGCGTTTATGCTCCTTCCATGCGAAACCCTTACGTTTACCTCTAGCCCGGCGCTTTCCAGCCTGTTCCTGAACTTTGCCATTTCCTGCCTGTCCGGCTTTCTTATCTGGCTATTGTTTGTCTCGTTGTATTCCAACAGGTTTATCATTACGTTCTGGTTGCGAAACCATTCCGCCAGTTGGTGTACGTCCGACGGCCTGTCGTTTATGCCGGGCAACAGCAAATACGCGATTATTATCTTTCTGTTGTGCCTTAGCGAATAGGACAACGCCGCTTCCACCGTCTGGCGAATATCGTCGCCGCGCATTCCGGGCACGATATAGTCCCTTACCTTTTGCGTCGTGGCGTGCAGGGACAACACCAGCTGGATCTTTATGTGTTCCTCCCTTAGTTTTTTAAGCGGCTTTACCGGCCCGATTGTCGAGACCGTTATCCCGTCGGTGGGGAAATCCAGGCCGTTTCTGTCCCGCAGGATATGGACGGCCTTTATCAGGGCGTCGTAGTTGTGCAGCGGCTCCCCTATGCCCATAAAGATGATTCGGTTTACTTTTTCCCTTAACAGGACAACCTGCTGCACGATTTCCGAGGGGGTCAAATTCCTGGCAAGCCCGTTCCTGCCGGATTCGCAAAAGGCGCACCTTACGGCACAGCCGACCTGGGAGCTTATGCAGGCGGTTACGCCCGTCTTTCGTTTTATGCAGACAGCCTCCACGCACTTGCCGTCGGGCAGTTCGTAGACGTATTTTTGCGTGTCCGCGTCCCGGAAGATATCCCTTGCCCGCACCGTGTACGGCTTTTTCTTGGACGCACCCTTGTACAAACCAGAGTACAGCGCCTTGGCGTCGGGTTCGCCCATGACCCGGGAAATTTCCTTAAAGGTAAACCCGAACGGATCGCCGGTAATATCGGCGGCGGAATACGGGCCAGCCGCTTTCACCGGCTTACTCAGGTTTCCCCGATTCAGCCGTCCACTGCGAAATGAAAACCTCGTGGGCCGCTATGGTCGCCGCCAGAGCCGCGTCCTGCAGGCCGCCCCGGCCGCCCTGGTCCGCCCCGTCCAGGATACGCAGATGCCTAAGCTTGGCCTCGATATCCGCCACCGTAAGATCCGGATCCGCGGCCCTGCGGCGTTCGAGCCCCCGCATTTCGGCCTCGAAGGTTTCGTCATACTTTACGTCTCGCCAGTCATTGGAAGAACCCATACCCTAACCATCCTTTGCCTGGACTATAGCCAGCGCCAGAAAATACGTCTTAACATCCGCCTTAGCCCCATGGGCTCAAGCGACAGCACCAGGGCGATCGGAAGCATGAGCATCTGATCGGTAAGGTTGTCCTGCCAGAACCGGGGGCTAAGCCTTATCAGCATGGAGGCGAATATTCCCAAAACAACAAGAAGCCACAGCACCCTAATCCAGAACTCCGGCCACAGGCGCTTGTGGTAATTGTCCGCGGCCGCGTAGCGTATGCCCAGGGGGACAAGCGCCAGGAGCAATGGGCCGGAAAAAAGAATGTTTGCGTTGCCGAAGGTGTAGTCGTGCTCGGTAAAGTTGGCCAGGAAAAACAGCATCAGCCCCGCGCCGCCGAAAAGAAGGCCGGAAAGGCTGTGGAAAATGCCCAGAACCACCTGCCCAAAGGCCGGGGACTTTTTAACCTGCACCCAGAACAGCCCGGCCAGAACCAGGGCCAGAACCAGGCTAAAGGCAAGCTGCCTAGGCCACTGCGTAAGCGGGGTCTCCAGCACCTCCGGCCGGCCGGCCGACATAAAAACCTCCTCCCTGTCCGAAACCAGCCGGCGCGTTACCCCGTCCAGATCGACGAACTCGAAACCGGCGATGTTTCTTGCCGCCTCGGAAGGCAGGAACATCTCGTCCCAGGCCGTGGTTGGAACGTCGATAACCTGCCCCATCCAGAAATTTAGAATCCAGTCGATAAAGGGCGAGTGCCAGGTATGCCGGCGGACGTGCTGGCGCAGGGTAAAGCGCCCGGGCTCGTCGGCGAACCGCCCCTTGAACTGCCCCCCGGTCGCCATGTCTATAAGGTACAAAAGGGGCGTGACGCAGTTGTGCCTGAAATGGTGGTACAGGTAGTCCCTGTTTTCGGGAAGCACGTCCCATTCCGCCTGGCGGAGTATCATCTCGCGCTTTTCGGGGGGAATGTCCAGGGTGTACACGATTATGTCCCTGTTGGCGTTTATGTAGTTGGCAAAGCCGACCCAGGTCGGCAGCATCCCGGTCGAAAAGATCAGCCGGCCGAGGGCAAAGTTCGTGAAAAAACCCGGACCCTCGATAAAGAAAAGGCCGTAGTCGTACAGGTAGCTGCGTCCGGTGGCGGCGTCGTCGATTATCATGGCGATATGCCCCCACCAGAAGTACAGCTCGGTTCCGGGGCCGAACACCGCAATCCTTATGGTAAGGTCGTCGCCGCGGCCCGTCGGCGGATCGTGCAGGGTCGGCGCGGGCGTCTGCTCGGGCAGTCCCTGGGCGTACAGCGTCGTCTTGGCGAAGTTCTGCAGGGCGACCATGCCCAACATCATGGCCAAAACCAGCAGGACACAGAACACAACCCTTCCGGCAATCCTACGCATCTACCGCAGTTCCATTATAATCCGGTATTTCAGGTAGATTTCCTCCAGGGTATGCCTGGGACCCGGCGCGGACAGCCTTTCGCGAAAGTTGCAGGCGTCCCTTCGCTCGATAAAAAAGTCGTAGAACGTCCTTGGATCGGCCTCGTCTATCCCGAAAAAGGCCGGGTTCGAGTCCATGTATTGCCTGATGCCGTCGAGGCCGACCGCGTCAATGCCGCGAAGGGCAAGCTCGCTACGAACCTTCTGAATTTCCTCCCAGGAAAGGCCGAACATGAATTCCTCCAGGGCCCACCGCGTCTGATCGTTGCCGGATTCATTCACAAGGAACTCCCGCCAGTCCTCTTCCAGATCCATCGTAAGCCTAATAAGCTCCGTGGTGCCGTCCATGGTCCCAAAGTTGGGGGGACTGGAGTTCCGGGCGAGCCAGAGGGAGGAAAGCGCCGAAAAATGGCGCACGCCGCGCAGATCCACGCCGCTGTCCCACAGCGCGACAAGATCGCTGGCCAGGCTGGACTTCGTGTCGCGGGAAAAGTTGGGATCGTCCAGGCAAGAGAAATACACCGTCTCGGCTATAAGGGTGCTGATTACCGAGAAAACGATTTTCCGCACCTCCCCACGGAAATCCCCCCTTTCCCTCGTCAGGTTGGCGAGCAGCGAGAAGGCGTGGAATTTGGCGACAAGGAAGCTCCTCATGGCGACAATTTTGGTCGGTATCCGCAGGAGCAGGGACGACGACGAAAAGGTCAGCAGCGATTCGACAAGGCGGCACTCGTCCAGAACCTCGCCCCTAAGGGACTGGGCGTCGCGTATCGACGGGTAGGCGAAAACCGCCTCGCCCAGGGCGCGCAGCCTGAAAAAGCTTTCGCCGGCCACCCTGGCGTCTTCCGGATGGTATTCCCCAAGCCACGCCTCGATTTCGCCGACAAGCCGGTTTTCAGACTCGGTCAAAGCCGCCGATGTGGTGTTGATTGTTCCAGGGGCTACCATACACATAATAATACCATCGGGAAAAGTTTGTTTCAACTAGAAAATCGACCCCCGGCCCGATTTTCAGGAAACCCCAAAAGACAGCCAGACCAGGGGGACGAACACTGCCGGAACCAGGTTGGCAACCCTGATCTCCGGGATCCCCAGAAAGTTCAGGCCAATCCCGGCGATAACCAGGCTGCCCACCGCGGACATTTCCCTGATAATGTCCGGCGTAAGATGCTGGCTTACCGCCATAGCCGCAAGGGCGATGCCGCCCTGGTACAGCAGGACGGGAACGGCGGAAAAGGCCGCGCCGATTCCAAGCGTCGCCCCGAAAATCAGCGAGAAGGAACCGTCCAGGACGGACTTGGTGAAAAGAACCTCGTGGTTCCCCTCAAGGCCGCTCTGAATGGAGCCGACAATCGCCATCGCCCCGGAGCAAAACAGGATGCTGGCGGAGACAAAGCCCCTGGAGAAACTGCGCCTTCCCCGGGCGGGCGTTTCGGGCACGCCATCCTTGGACGGGGCGTCCCCGGACGGGGAACCCATCCCGAATTTCCGCTCGACCCATAGCCCCAGCCTGTTCATCCACCCGTCAATATTGACAAGCTCGCCCACGACCGCCCCTATCAGCACGCTCATGATAAGAAGCAGGGTATCCTGGTTTGCCAGAGCCCCCCTTATCCCCACAAAGGCAATGGCGATGCCCAGGGCCTTCTTTATATGTTCCTCGAAACGCGCGGGGATTCCCTTTATCAGGAAGCACCCCACCAGGGAGCAGACTACGATGGCAAGGGCGTTGACAACAGGTCCAAGCATTGGCGAATTGTACCACCCTGGGTGGATGACATTCAAGTACAAACGTGGTAAAATATCACCAATGAAAAGCGTGTATGAGGCATCGGTGGCCTATGCGTTTCGCAAGACACTCGGCAACCCCTCGCTGCGTCCGACGGCGATTTGGTGCATATCCTCTATTTTCCGCAACTTTTTTTTCAGCCAGTCCCGCCACGCCTTTTTTCCCAGCCGCGTCCCGGTAAGCAGGGTGGACCATCCGCTGGACCGGAAAATTCCCTTTACCCCGTCGTGGATAAACGTCTACATGGACTTTACCCCCTACTGGATTCGGGTGCTGGCCTTTCTTCTGCGGAATTACGGAAGCAGATCCCTGGACGCCACGCGGGATTTTATTTCCTCGATAGGAAAACTGTACGATTTCGTCGGAATGGTGTACCGCAAAAACCTTTCCACGACGGAAAGGCCCTTTTACGTGGCCCGCACGAAGTTTTTTGTTATCCACCTTACGGATCCGCACCTGATGTGCATCCCCAGCCTGCACGTAATGGTCGTCATCCACACCTACACAAAATTTGCCGCGATACTACGATCGCTGAACGAGGCCGAAAACCGCGCCGCGCAAATCGAGGAAATGCGCCAGGGCGCGCTGGCCATTTGCCAGGCGATCCTGTTCGTCAAGCAGCACAGCGTAAACTGCATAGGCGCGTCCATTTACGCCATGACCCGCTTCGACCCCGAACTGTTCCCCCCCGAGGAGGCCGAGGCGTTTTGCGCCAAGCTTCTGGAAGGAATTCCATTCGCGGCGGTTCCCTGGATAGGCTGCCTTAAGGTTCCCCTTTCCCACTTTTCCTGCGAAGCGGAAGCCTGCAAAACCTGCGCCTTCGCCGTCCCCAGGACAAAAGTCCCCAAAGAGGACATCGCCGAGATCAAAGCCTACATTACCGATTCCTACCGGCGCTTTAGCCAGGAGGGGAAAACCGCCAAAAGCTGGGAGGAGCCTATACTGAACTTCCTGCGGCAGTCACCGCAGGTTCGGTAGCCTGCCATCTTTGAGTAGCATTTCAATTGGCCACAGCGATTTTTTGGGAAAAGAGCAATTCCCCGATTTTGGGATTGTGTCGGCACTGCCTACACAATTAAGTTACGCGACATTATTTCCTGATGGTTGACAAAATTTGTTGACATGGTATAATAAGAAAATGTATGAACGAAATGTTAAATGGGAACAATATTTACCAGAGAAATGCAGAATTGATAAAAATGCATTCCCTATTGAAGAATACATCGATTATAATAATTTTCGCATTCATCTTGACGAATATAAGCATGATAATTCAAAGAGTAATAAAGTAATTATACTATTTCATGGGGTTGGTGGAAATGGCAGGTTATTATCATTCTTGGCTGTTCCTCTTTTTAAGCAAGGTTTTACTGTATTATGTCCTGATTTACCTGGATATGGCATTACGGAATGTAATGGCGATTTTACGTATCAATCATGGATAGATGTTGGAAATTTTGTTGTAAAAAAAGAAATCGAAAGGGGAAATGATGTTTTTCTGATGGGTCTAAGTGCAGGGGGTATGCTCGCTTATAATATTGCCTGTTTGAATAAAAAAATTTCAGGGTTAATTGTTACATGCATTTTAGACAACCGAGAAAAGGAAGTTGTAAAATATTCAGCAAAAAATGAATATATGGGCACTTTTGGCTTGAGTTTATTGAGAAAAATGCCTTTATTTATAAAAAAAATTAAAGTTCCGATGAAAATGGTAACAAATATGAATGCTATTGTAAATGACAAAAATATCTTAAAATTATTGTTGAAAGACAAAAAAGGAGCAGGGGTGAACATCTCGCTTCTGTTCATGTTATCCATGATGGATTATAAACCAATATTGGAAGCAGAAGAATTTAAGAGTATTCCAGTTTTAATGGTACACCCAGGAAACGATAAATGGACACCGCCTTTTGTCAGTGAAATATTTTTTGACAAAATTGCGTCCAAGAAAGAAAAAATAATCTTAGAAAATGCGGGGCATTTTCCAGTTGAAGAACCTGGTATAAGTCAATTAATAAATGGGATAATTAAATTTATGAATAAATGGTAAAAGTAAATAACGTCGCATAACGTTCTAGGCAACTGACGTTTTGCGGTTGCATAGAAGGGCTTTGCGAAGCAAAGGTCAGCAACCGCAAAATGTGATGGAGCGAAACCGCACAAAGAGCGTAAGCCCGACTGCGGTTTTGCGGAACCCGAGCCGCCGTAAGGCGGCGAAGCAGTTACCGTTTGTTATGTGAAGTGGGGGCACTCCATTATTTTATAATAAAAAATTATTAATATTTTCTTTAATTGTTTCCCAAAAATCATTTATTCCAGCTAATAACCCCTCCATTCTTTCCCATTCCAGTTGAAATCCATACATATGTCTAACAAAATGCCTAAATTTCATGTGTTCTTCTATTCTTTCTTTTATTCCATTACAAAATATTTGTTTTCTTTCATTTTCGGATATAAATGCCTTATCCAACATTTCCATATGCCATTTATTGCCATTTGGCAGTTGCTTGTCATAAAATTTAAATATCAATATAAGTATGTTTTCGATTCCATTATAAAATGAGTGTAAGACCATGGCGGTAGCAGACATCTCTATGAAATCAGGTTTCTTTACTTTGCATAAGTCAAATAATGGCTTGCTATCATTCAATAATTTTTCTATTTGAGAAACTTCAAACAATACTTTTGCCTTTAGTCTATTGTCCAATTTCAACCACTTCTCCTAATGAACTCAAAAGACCATAGAAATCATTGTTTAAATCAAAATCAACGAGATCCACCCTATTTGTTAACTCTCTATCCAAAGAAGCATATACCCTAAAAAATTTGCTTGGATGCAATCCAGTTATGCCTATATCTATATCCGAATCTTTGTGTACATCTCCTGTAATCAGTGATCCAAATAAAAAAATACCCTTACATCCTTCATTTTTGAGTAAATTTGTTGCTTTTTTTATATCATTCTGATAATTTTCAGGGAACATATCAATGTTCATATCTGTATTTTATAACTATTTTCGATTCTGTCAATATACCAGTTTTGCCCCCATTTCGCATAACAAACGGTATCAGTGGTGCCCTGTGTAAAAGTGCCGCGAGTGCTTGATTTTTACACGGGGCACGGGAATACCCTCAAATGCCCATTGGTGTTTGCCCCCGCCGAACGGTACGGTCTGCCTTTTGACACCGCCCTGATCCTGTCCGGCGACAGCAATCTGGCTCCGGTAGCCGCCAACAAAACCCCCGAACGAAGTGCCGGCACCCCCGCCCGCCAGGGGCGAGCGGCGGCGCTACGTTGCCAGCACTTCGAAATTGAGCCGCAAAACTCAGAAGCGCACAAGCCGGAAACCAATAACGCTGTGCCGATCGCCGGGATGAAGACCGAAACGAAACGCCGACCGAGCGCTAGCGGGCGAATCGCCGAAACTCCCGCCGCGAACCACGCGGTCGTCGCCAGAAACCGCACCCTCGGGGTTAGTCTCGTCCTCGGCTGGGTACGTGCCAAGCCAATCCCAAACCCATTCCCAGACGTTTCCGCTCATGTCATACAGGCCAAGGGCATTCGGCATCAGCGAGCCCACCTCATGCGTTCTACCTCCACTGTTTTCATTAGTCCATGCAACATCACCAGCGGCGGCGCTTCCGGAAAAGACAAAGTTACCTGGACAAACAATTCCCCCCCGCGCGGCGAACTCCCATTCAGCCTCGGTCGGAAGACGATAACCGTTCGCGCCGCGATTCCAGGTTACGGTTGTTCCGTCTATGGTGTACGCGGGCTCAAGCCCAGCCTGGGCGCTCAAGGCGTTGGCAAACTCAACCGCGTCAAACCAACTTACCCTTTCCACGGGAAGGTCGCGCCGGTTAAAGACGGGCGTAGCTGGGTCAATCAAATTCCAGTTTTCGTCAAAGGCGTTCGTCCCGGTAAAAAAGCCAGGCCAGGTGCCCATCACATCATACCATTCGCCCTGCGTTACCGGAAACACGCCCATGTAAAAGCCGCTTACCGTTACCGTGCGTATGGGCGTTACGCTTTGGCCGCTGGGACAATAGCCCATCTGGAAATAACCGCCATCAACGCGGACTATTTCTATGCGAACCGCGTCGCAGAAACAGTCGCTTCCAGTGCAATCGGCGCATCCACAACCAGCATACTCACAGCCAGTGTCCTCGCACTCACAGCCAGCGCCTTCGCAGTCGCCGCACTCGCAACTGGCGTAATCGCAGCCAGTGTAGCACACGCAGCCAGCACCTTCGCAATCGACACAGTAGTCGCACCCGCAGTCTTCGCCGGTGGACACCGCAAACCATCTTGCAAAGACGGTAAGGTCGGCCGTTATCTGCGTGGCAAAGTTGAACGGGCTTCCGCCGGCGGCACTGGCGTACCAATTTACGAAGTTATAACCGGCCCTAGTCGGGTTCGTCGCCGGCCTTGCCACCGTGTGCCCGTCCCGCACCTGCACGGAAGCCACGCTGCTGCCGCCGGCGCCAGTGTCGAAGCTTACCGTGTGGTAGATCGCGGCGTTGTTGGCGTTGTCGCAGGAAACCGTCACGAAGCCGATCAGCCCGACGACGGCGACAACGCCCAGTAGTGTCCTTGTGTTTTTCATGTCGAAAAACCTCCTTGTTGTGTGTTTGTATGCAAAAAAGCCCCCGCGTCCGCGCCAGGCGGATCCACAGGGGGCGTTTTTCCAAAAAGACGGGAAATTACATGCTTATAGCGATGTGAAAAAAATGCCGTTAGGTGGTTGACACGCTTGTTTAGCGCAGAATCATAATTGGATGCCCGGATGCCCGGATGCCCGGATGCCCGGATGCCCGGATGCCCGGATGCCCGGATGCCCGGATGCCCGGATGCCCGGATGCCTACGGCTGGCGGGGTTCGTTTTCACTGCGGCCAGTATGTACCAAACCCCATAATGTTTCAAGTGCAAGAATCGCTTGGCGTTTTTGCCGGCCCCGCGGCCGACAAAAACGCCTGCCAAAGGCCGTCCAGCACCGGCGGGTCGGCGTGCACGGCAATCCCTTGCCCGCCGGCCAGGTCGGGAAACGAAAGCGAACGCGCGTGCAGGCGTATCCCCCCGGCTTTTTCGCTGCGCCGCGCCCCGTACTTTAGATCCCCCTTAATGCGCAGGCCAAGCCGTTCGAACTGAGCCCTTATCTGGTGGTGCCTTCCCGTGACAAGATCGACTTCCATAAACAGATAGTCGCGGCCCCTGCCCACTAGACCGCAGCGAAGGACGGCCTTTTTCCTGCCCGGCCCGGGCTCGTCGTGGGCGGTCGATTTGTTCCGCCGCGAATCGAACCCTATCCAGTGGACGATATCGGTTTCCATCGAAAACCGCGCTTCGCCAAGGGGCGGCTCGACGATTGCCCAGTAACGTTTTTGCGCCAAGCCCCGGCTAAAGGCATCGTTCAGGAAACGCAGGGCGGAAGCCTGGCGGGCAAACAGCGTGCAACCGGAAACCGGCACGTCAAGACGGTGAACGGCCGTCGGCGCGTCCGGCGACACGGACGCGGGATAACCTGGCGCGGCAAGCTCGGCGGCAAGCAGGCTTGGCAGGCAGCCCATTCCCCTGCCCGCCCCTTCCGCCGCCTCGCCGGGTATTTTGTTGACCACGACACAGGCCGCGTCGCAGTGCAGAATGCGGGAACCAATATCACCCATAGTTGCCTAGCCCCTCTTATAGTAATTTATGCGATAATCGCCAAGAATTTCAAAACCGACGTTCCGGTACACCATGCGGGCGGCCGGGTTTGTTTTCTTGACAAAAAGGGAGATGCCCCGGCCCTGCGCCACAAGCCCGGCGGCAAATTCCCCGGCCATTCTACGGGCTATGCCAAGCCCGCGGTAATCCGGATGGACGTACACGCCGCCCACTTGGCACCGGGTAAACGTGACGGCGTTTGTGTTAATCTTTCCGATTAAGCGTCCGCCCAGTTCGGCGACAAGCATCTGCTCGTTTGCAAAAATCCGTTCCATGTGCAGGCGGCTGACGGCAGGGTTCGGCCTGCTTTGGACTTCCTCCGTTTCGTAGGCGGCGTGCAGCGCGACCAGGCTGTCCATGTCGGCAAGCTGCGGCTTTCTAACCACAAGCCTCGTGGGGCCGGCGAAAGAAAAACCGCTTGGCCGTCCGTCCATGCACATAAGATCAAAGTCGATTTTTTCGGTTGCGGGCAAACCCATTTTTTCCATTTCCGCTTCCATGATTAGCACGTCGTCTTTTATGCCCTGCAAGGAATGAACGGGAACGGTTCCGAAAAGACCGCGCAGAAAATGCGGCGTGGTAAGCCGCCCCTGTTCCCCCCGCACCGGCAGAAGCCCCTGCCTTGCGTGGACAAGAAGCGCGGAAAGTTCGCCGGTCTGGTCATGCAGAGCCCACACATCGCCTTTCAGGGACTTGCGGTTGATGTACCTGTGGCAGGCGTTCATGCACCAGCGTTCGCGGGACTTTAGCAGAGCCTCTGCCGCGAAGGTTTCATGGGGCTTCATTTTCCGCCAGCCTTGCCGTTTGCCGCCCAACTTTACATTCCGATGTACTCGGCAGAACTATGGGCGGCAACCGCGCCTTCCCCGGCGGCAACGACAACCTGCCTAAAGGAACCGGAACGGATGTCGCCCGCGACGAACAGCCCAGAAATCGAGCTTGCCATTTTTTGGTCGGTAACGACGTATCCGTCCTTGTCCAATTCCGCCTGTACCCCCCCCGGGGATACCAGCGTCGAACGCGGAACCATTCCTACAAAGATAAAAACCGCGTCGGCGTCTTCCTCGTACTGCGTTCCATCGCTACGCTGTAGCGCCACCGAAGCAACTTTCTGCCCGCCCTTTATTTCCTTTATCGTCGTGTTAAACCGTACCTCGATATTTGGGTTGCCCAGCACACGATCCGCGACCGCTGGCTGTGCGCGAAAACGGTCGCGGCGATGCACAAGGATAACCTGCCGGCCAAGGCGGGAAAGGTACTGCGCCCCGTCGCAAGCGGCATCCCCCCCCCCTACCACGAAAATACGCTTGTCCTTAAAAAAAGACCCGTCGCAGGTGGCGCAATAGGAAACGCCGCGCCCGGAAAAAACATCCTCGCCCGGGACGCCAAGCTTGCGGTGCGAGGCACCGGTGGCGAGTATCACCGCCTTGGCTTTCAGCGTTTTGCCGTCCGCAAGAACCGCGGCGAATATTCCGTCTTCTTTTTTGAGTTCGGTTACCGTTTCGCTCACGAAAGACGCGCCAAAGGCTTTTGCCTGGCCGTACATGTCCCGCATCAGGTCGTAGCCTGTTCTGGGCTTGGCAACCAGGTTGCCCTTGCCGTCCTTAATTTCCACGTTGCCCGGGTAATTTTCCAGCGCGTCAATCAAGGCCGCCTGTCCACCGGGGGCAAGCTGCTCGACCGCCAGAACCCTAAGGTTCGCCCTGGCGCCGTACTGCGCGGCGGTAAGCCCCGCAGGACCCGCCCCGACAATAATCAAATCCGCGTCAAATTCAGCCATAGTCATCTCCCCGCCAAAATAGTATTGTGAATTTCGCTGTCAAACAACGCAAAGTCGTACCTTACCGGATCCCCGGGGCAAAACCGTCGCAGGTTTTCGGTAAGTTCGACCACGGCTTTTCTGTCGTTAGATTTTCGTTCCAAAAGACCAAGCTTTCGGGCATTGCGGGCGACATGGACATCCAAGGGAATGTACAGCGCGGAGACATCCAGCCGCGTCCAAAGGCCAAAGTCCACCGGGCCTTTCCGCACCAGCCAGCGCAGGGCCAGGTTGATTCGCTTGCACGCGGAATTCGCGTCCGGGTTGGCTATGTGCTTGGAATAGCGATCCTTGTTGCCTGCGGCCATTTCCCGCCTAAACAGGCTTATGCCCTGCCAAACGTCACCGGCGCCGGCGAACAGTTCCTCCAAGCTGCCGTATTTGTCGTAACATGACTTAAAGCCCTTGCAAAAATATTTCAGGTCGCCTTCAAAAAAAGTGCGGTGGATACTGCGATCCAGGGGATCGCCGCGGTCTTTCAGCTTTCGGTACTTGCCCGACATGACGAAGGCCGCCGGCCCGGGTTCCATAATCGCGAACATTTTTTCGGCGGAACGGATAATCATGTCGCGCCGCCCCCAGGCGATAACCGCCGTAAGAAAGGCGGCAATCTCTATGTCCGGCCTGGTATGCAGGCCGGCATAGCGCAGCGGAAACTGGACCGGGTCCAGGCTGATAAAATCGCCAATCGCGGATTCCGAGCCGCTGAATTTGTCGTACCAGCGATCCAGTTCCTTTTTAGTAACGCGAATAGTTTGGGGCTTCATGGGTAATGGTTATATCGTGAACATGGCTTTCACGAAGACCTGCCGAGGTTATCTTGACAAACCGGCGGTACTTTCTAAGCCCCTCTATGTCCCTGCAGCCGCAATAGCCCATCCCTTTCCGCAAGCCGGAGACAAGCTGCTTTAGATAGGAGCTTAGCTCGCCCTTAAAGGGAACGCGGCCTTCTATGCCTTCGGGAACCGGCTCCTCGTCCTTGGCAATTTGGTAACGATCCCCGGCGCCTCCGGCAAGGGCCCCCATGCTCCCCATTCCCCGGTATTCCTTGAAAATCCTGCCGTCAAAAATAATTTCCCTGCCCGGGGCTTCCTTTAGCCCGGCAAACAGGTTGCCTATCATCACCACATTGGCGCCGGCGCCGATTGCCTTGGTAATGTCCCCTGAAAATTTTATCCCGCCGTCGGCAATTATCGGAACGTCCGACTTCGCCGCTTCCTCGGCGCAGTCCAGCACCGCGGTAAACTGCGGCACGCCTATTCCCGCGACAACCCGCGTCGTGCAGATTGACCCAGGGCCAATGCCCACCTTTACCGCGTCCGCCCCGGCGTCGATCAGCCGGCGGGTTCCCTCTTTGGTGGCAACGTTCCCGCCGATTACGGGGACATTGAATTCTTTTTTTATGTTGCCGACGGTATCCATGACGTTCTTCGAATCGCCGTGGGCCGTGTCGATTACCACGTAGTCAACCCTGGCGTTTTTCAGCAAGGGCATCCGCTCCATGTAATCCTGGGGGGACACCGCCGCCCCGACGATAAGCCGGCCGGACTTGTCGATTGCCGCCCGTGGGTAGCTTTCCTTTTTTTCGATATCCTTCAACGTGATAAGCCCAGTCAGGCGGCCTTCGTTGTCAACCATCGGCAGCTTTTCTATCCTGTTTTTTCGGAATATTTCCAGCGCCTCGGCGACCGTGGGCTCGCCCTTCAAGGTTGTCATATTTGTCGTCATTATTTCGACCACCGGCAACGTTTCCTTGTGGCGGAAACGCAGGTCGCGGCTGGTGATTATTCCCTTGAGCTTACCGTTACTGTCCACCACCGGCAGGCCGGACACCCCGTACCTTTCGGTCAGGCTGTATATGTCCCGCACAAGGGAATCCTCCGGAAGGGTTACCGGCGAATCGATAATCCAGTTTAGATACCGCTTTACGGCCGCCACCTGCCTGGCCTGCTCCTGGGGGTTTAGGTTCCTGTGAATAACGCCGGTGCCGCCTTCCAGCGCAACGGCGATGGCAAGTTTTTCCTCGGTCACGGTATCCATCGCCGCCGAAATTATGGGCACGTTAAGCGATATGCCATTGCACAGCGTCGTTTTTATGTCGCAGTCCTTTGGCAGGATTTCGGAGTAGCTTGGAAGCAGAAGCACGTCGTCATAGGAAAGTCCTTCGGTAAACATAGTTAGTCTCCTCTAAAGCGGTCGTCGATATATTGAATGGGTGTGTCTTCGGGAACGATAACTGGGAACGTAGGCTACCATGTTCAATACTGGCACACGGCAATTTTTATGTCAAGCGCCAAACCAGCCTATTCCACAAAAACCCCGTCCGCGTGTTCCGAAAACCATTGCAGCACCGCCTGCAGGCGATTGTTAAACGAGTTGCCTATGCGTTCCCCCATCCCCGGAAGCGCGGTCGCCCTGGCCATCGCCGCGGCATAGATAAGAAGCGAGTCGCCGGTGTCGATAACCGCCATAACCATCCGAAAACTGTTCCTGCCTATCGCGGGGATAATGCCCGCGGTCATGGCCGTCAGGTTTTCCTGCACGAAAAAGACAAAGTCCCCGCCGGCGCGGTATTCAAAACGGTAGGTGTTGTCCCCAAAGGTCAGATCCCTTTGCCTGGCATACAGGACAAGGGTTTCGGGCGGCGTCGCGAAGAACGGATCTGGCAGGGGCGTCCTGTTTCGCGGGTTGTCGATCACCTGCGAGGATTCGTAAAAAGTACGCATCGCCCCCCGGGTTGCCGAAAAATACTCAATGCCCGTAAGGGTGCTTAACGCTATGATTCTGTTGAAAAGGCCGGCCCGCTCGGCCTCGCTCCATGCCTCCGTCCGGCCGTGCGGCTTGGCATACAAAAAAAGGGTTTCCACCAGTATTGCGGGGCCAAGGTCGGCCTTGGCTTCCCCAACGAACCGTTCGAGTTCCCCGTGCCCGGGCAGAAGGCGAGGGCTGGGATTTCTCAACTGCACCTCGCTAAGAAGCCCCCCCTGGACCGCCTGATCCCTAAGGATCGCCGCGCGCTCGAAGCCGACCAGCGCTTCCAAGCGGGGCGCGGAAAAAACAGGCACCGCAAAAACGGAAAGAAGCATGAAAGCAAGGAACGAGCCTTTCGCCACCGGGAATCTCCTATCGCGTCGTATTATTCCCTGGAGCCGCCCGCGCCCCGGAAATAAACCCGAACCCGCTTGTACAGCCCCTCGCCTTCGCTCTTGGTTTCCACATGGGCGATATCGTTAAGCGTGGTATGGATAAGCCGCCGGTCAAAGGGATTCATCGGTTCCAGAAGCACGGACGCGCGGCTTTCCCCCACGCGATCGGCGACGGTGTAGGCCAGACGGACAAGCGATTCCTCGCGGCGGATTCTGTAATTTTCGCTGTCAAGGATGATCCGCATTTCCTCGCGGCCCAGTTGCCTGGCGTACACATTTGCAAGCAATTGCAGGGCGTCGATGTTCTTGCCCTTTTTGCCAATCAGTATCGAGGAATGCTCCGAATCTATCTTTAGGCCAAGCTTGCTTTCCTCGCGGAACAAAATCGAAATCTTGCCGCCGTATCCCATGCGGTCGATAATTCCGGAGATAAAGCCAGCCATTTTTTCCTCAAATTCGTTTTGGGCTATCGGGTCGCCGAAAACGGGCTTGCGCTGGGGCCGTCGTTCCTTTCCGCCGCCGCCTTCCGGCGACTCGCCGCCGCTCGCGGCCGGAGCCGGCTTGTCGGTGTGCACCCTTATCCGCACATGGCCTTTTTTGAAAAACCCCTGACGCTGGGTTTCCAAAATTTCCACGTCAAAATCGTCTTTTTCAAGACCAAGCTGTTCCGCCGCATTGTCGATGGCTTCCTTTTCCGTGCGGCCTTCAAATTCATATACCATAGTCTCTCCTTTCCCAACCTTAATTGCGGCGACCAAAGCCGCCGCGCTTCGCGATCACCTTTTCTTTTTCTTCCTAGGCGGCGCAATAACGCCGGGCGGCGACCCCGCCGCTTTGCCGCCCTTTTTCCTTTGGGGCACAAGGACAGGCGGCGGCGGCGCGTTTGCCGCCTGCTCGGCTTTTTTCTTGCGAAGATATTTCATTATCGCCACCTGCTGAATCATGGTCAGCACGTTGGACGAGGTCCAGTACACCAAAAGCCCGGATGGCATGTCGTAAAGGATGAAGAAGAACACGATCGGCATAAGATACATAATCATCTTCATCTGCGGGTTCGCCTTCTGCTCCGGGGACTGGGTTACCTTGCCATAGAGCAACTGCGAGCCGACATATATAAACGGCAAAAGGCGGAACGCGTTCCAGCCCAGAAGCGGCAACTGGATGCCGTCCGGGAAAGCCCACACGTATTCCGGCACCGAAAGATCGGGAATCCAGCCGGGAATGAACATGGCGTTGCGCAGCTCGAAATGGTTGTTGAAAAGCTGGAACATGGCGATAAAAATGGGGAACTGGAGCAGCATGGGAAGACAGCCCTTCAGCGGGTTGTAGCCCCCCTTCTTGTAGAGCTCCGCCATTTCCATGTTCAGCTTCTGCCGGTTGTCCTTGTACTTTTCCTGCAGCTCCTTCATCTTTGGGGCGAATTCCTGCATACGCAGCATCGACTCGGAGCCCTTTTTGCTGAGCGGGAAAAAGGCGATTCTGACCAGCAGGGTCAGCAGGATAATGGCGATGCCGTAGTTCCCGGTCAGGCTGTAGAAAGACGTCAGCAACCACAAAAGCACCCTTTCCAAGGGCCCCAAGGGCAAGGTCCAGCCCCAGATATTGCCCGCCATCTCGTCAAGCTGCATGTTGTGAAGGTTAAAGGCGTTGTTCCCGGTGTTGAACGTGTGGAGTATGTCCGGCCGCCTTGGCCCAAGGTAAAAACGGAAAACGTCCTCCGTGCGCGAGGTGTTAAGCGGGGGGCGGATGATGTGCATACGGGACAGCACGGAAGGATAGCCGCCCGGATCCGCCCTTTCGGAAAAACTCAGGTTAAATCCCCCGGGAAGCACGGGAATGGCGACAAAGGTGAAAAACCTGCCGGAAATCGCCGCCCAGCGCGGCGCGGTGGTTATAATGGAATCGTTCGCGTTCTGCGACCTGCGCCTGCGGCCGTCAAAGGTAAAGTACATGCGGAAATCCTGCCGCCTGTCCAGCCTCTGAAACGAGGGGCCAATCTGGGGTCCAAAGGAAAGCGTGTAGGCGCTGCCGTTAAAGTTAAAGCCGGGCACCAAATGGCCGCCGTCCAGGCGAACCACAAGCTCGAACATGTACTCGCCGTGGTGGAACCTGTATTCCTTTTCAAGCCGGAAACGCGCCTCGGGGTTATTGGGCATGGAAAAATACCGGTAAAACCTTACAGAATGCTCGGAGATGCGCTGGACGTTGAAAAGGGACGTTTGCGGCGACTCGCCCGGCCCGCCAAAAGCAAGCGTGAAGGCGCGGGCGTCGCTGTCCCCGGAAAAAACCATTTCGACCGGTATCTCGTTACCGTCCGCGTCAAAACCATCCCTGTGCCGATTCAGTCTGAACGAAACGACGTTGCCCCCCGCGTTGGTAAGAACCACCGACAGAAGATCCGTGTTAATATGAATCAGTTCCTCATGGATAGCCTCGACGGCGACCTCGGCGGGGGTTATTGGGATGACCTCCGGCACGTCGGGCGCGGTCCATACGCCCGGGTCGGAGGGCGCCACCTGCCCCACCGGGGGGTGCGGTATCTCGCCAGGAACCGCCGTTACAGGAGGCGGCGCAGGCGGAAAAAAGATTCCCTGCACGATGTAGAACCCAAACAGTACGGCGATGGAAAGCACCACCGCCAATAACGTATTTTTTTCCATAACTAAATACTCTTACCCTCGCTTCAAAATATCGCCTGCCGCCCGTCTAGGGAACAGGATCGAAGCCCCCGGCGCAAAAGGGATGGCAACGCAGGATCCGCTTTAACGCCAGCAGGGAACCCCGCGGAACCCCGTATCTCTCGATTGCCTCGATAGCGTATGCCGAACAACTAGGATAGAACCTACATGACGGCGGCAAATAGGGAGAAATGGCGTATTGGTAAAACCTTACCACGGCAACGGCCACACGCTTCATTACGGCGAATCAACCTTGGTCAAGCCGGCCTTGGCAAACAGGTGCCTAAGCTGTCCCGAACGATCGGCAAGCCCAACCGTATTTGCCGAACCCGCATCCTCGGGATACACCAGAAGAACCAAATCGTATCCCTGGCTCAGGCGGGGCTTCAGCATACGGTACGCCTCCCTGCCAAGCCTTCTGGCGCGATTCCGCTTGACCGCGCCAGCGAACCCCCTGGAAAAGGTAAAACATATCCGGTTGCGGGACAGGCCGTTTTCCAGCACAAAAAGCTTCGCCCCCCGACAGCCGACGCGCTTTCCCTTCTTAAAAACCTCCCTGATTTCGCCCCCTTTTTTAAGGCGTTCCTCCAGCCTGAAACGAAAGGAACCCCCTACCCCAGGTAAAGCCATCGTCAAAAGGACAAACTAGTAGGGCTTTTTCTCGTCGGAAACCGTCAGCTTGTAGCGGCCTTTTGCCCTTCTGCGCTTCAGGATTGCCCTTCCGCCGCGCGTTTTCATCCTGTTGCGGAAACCAAACTTGCGGTTCCGTTTGACCTTACTAGGTTGATAAGTCCGTTTCATGGGATTTCTCCTTGATTTTCTACCAGAAGTCCTTAAAAACTACTGCCCATGGCACGCCATGGAACGCCCCGGGAAACCCAGGGAGGAATACTTTTTAAATTGTATGCCAAAAGCGGGGCTTTGTTCAAGGGGCTTTAGCCGCCAGCGCAACCAGCAGTTTGGTCAAAAAATCCCAGGTTCGCCCAAAGGATGAAATGCTCATCTTTTCGTTGGGCGTGTGCATCTCGTGTATGTCCGGGCCGAAGGACACGATATCGACACCGCCAATCTTTTCGCAGAAAATCCCGCACTCAAGGCCGCCGTGGGTGCCGCAGATGGCGGCCTCCCTGCCGAAGGTCTCGGCAAAGACCCGCAAGGCCCGTTCCCTAAGAACCGATTTTTCGTTGTATTCCCACGCCGGGTAAAGCCCGCTGATCCTGACGGTCGCGCCGGTCGCCTCGGCGATGACGTTAATCTGGTCGAACAGCATGTCCTTGCGCGAGCCAACGGAGCTTCGCGCGCCGGAAGCCACGACAACCTCGTCCTCGGTCGTGGACACCACGCCGATGTTAAGGGAAGTTTCCGGAAGGCCTTCCAGGGCAAGGCTCATGGCCTGTACGCCGTTTGGAAGCAGGAGCAAGGCGGAAACGACCTTATCACAAAGCGACGGCGTGAACACTTTTTTGACGTCCCCCGCGCAGTCCTCTAGATAAACCTCCAGGCCATCGTCGCTCATGGCGTATTCCCGCCGGAAGGTTTTTTCTATCCGCCTTACCTCCTCGGCAAGCTCCCCGCCTTTCGCGCCCGCAAACGCGACGACGGCTTCCGCCTCGCGGGGAATTGCGTTCTCTTTCGAACCGCCGTTTATGCCGCAAAACTGAACGGCAAATTTGGACCGCAGAATCCTAAGCGCCCGGCCCAACAGGCGGTTGCTGTTCGCGCGTTCCTTGGTAATGTCAATTCCAGAATGGCCGCCTTTAAGACCCCTTATTTTCAGGGTTTTGGTCGCGTGACCCGCGGGAAGATCGCAGTAGTCAAGCGGATAGGACAAATCCACCCGGCCACCGCCCGCGCAACACACGCAGAAAAAGCCCTCATCCCCGGAATCCATGTTTAACAGAAGCCGGCCCTCCAGCAGGGTTCCGTCAAGCGCCGCCGCGCCTAGCAATCCCACCTCCTCGCGTGTCGTAATCAGCACCTCCAGCGGGGGGTGGGGAATATCGGCGCTGTCCAGGATCGCTAGCGACATGGCCACCGCGGCACCGTTGTCCGCGCCCAGGGTAGTCCCTTCCGCCCTTAGGAAATCCCCTTCGACGACAAGCTTTATCGGGTCTTTCATAAAGTCGTGCACGGTTTCCGCGTTTTTCTCGCAGACCATGTCCATGTGGCCCTGAAGGATAACGGTTGGCGCGTTTTCGTAGCCCTTGGTGCCGGGCTTCTTGATGACCACATTAAGAGCCTTGTCTTGGTGGACCCAGAGCCCCCTTTCCTCTGCAAAGGCGACCAGGTAATCGCTGATGCCCTTTTCGTTGCCCGATCCCCTGGGAATCCGGCTTATTGCTTCGAAGTATTTAAGCGCGTTTGTTGGTTCATGGTCTGCGAGCATTTGCGATCCCCCGTGCCAGTAATTATCGCATCAATTCCCGCCGGCGTAAAGCGCTTGACGCCACGCAGGCCTAACCGTGAAAGAAGTTAAAGTACACGAGCGAAAAAACAAACACGCCGGCCATACAGCACAAGCCCTCAATCAGGGTGATTGTGGTCTGGGATTTATAACCGTTTTGGGGGGAAATGCCGGACAGCCTGGTGACAACCCAAAACCACGAGTCGTTAGCATGGGAGACGATCATCGCGCCCGCGCCGACCGCCATGACCGTAAGGGTCCGCGCCATATAGGTAGCGTCCAACCCAAGATCCGCCATAAGGGGAGCCACCATCCCCGACGTGATTATCATGGCCACGGTTGACGAACCCTGCGCCGTTTTTATTACGGCGCCAAGCAGAAAGGGGAAAAACAGGCCCAAGTTTTGCAGGGCGTCGGCATCCTGCGTTATAACGTCGATAACGCCAGATTCCCTTATTACGTGGCCAAGAACCCCGCCCGCGCCGGTTATGAAAAGAATGGGACCCATCATTTTAAGCGTCTTTTCGATAACAGAGTTGAACTGCCTGATTCTTCTGGACGTCGCAAGCAAAACCACGGCGAAAAGAAAGCCCGTCGCCAGGGCGATAACCGGCGTGCTCATAAAGGCCACTATGTCGCCTACGATGCCGCCGGTCCAGCCGGCGATGTTCGCGACCGTGCCCAGGCTCATAAGCAGGATTGGCGCCAGGATGGGCGAAAGGGCCATAAGGCCGTTGGGCAGCTTTCCGAATTCGGCCACCAAGTCCTCGTAGGATTTGACCGTGTCGTTGTGGGATCCCTCAAGATCCTCCTCGGACTTAACCCTTTTGCCCACGTTTACCGAATAGAAATACGCGCCGATAAGCGCCGGAATGGAGATTATCGTTCCCACGATAATCACGAGCAACAGGTTTTCGCTAAGCCCCAGCTCGTAACTGGCTATCAGGGGGCCGGGGGTAAGCGGGATAAGTATGTGCGAGGCGTAAAGCCCGGTGCTTAGACCCATGGCCGTGGCGACCCCGCTGGCCTTGATGCGCTTTACCGTGGACTTCCTTATGGGGTTAATGATTGGATAGGCCGATTCGCAGAAGATCGGCACGGACACGATCCACCCCATGATCAAGAAGGACAGCGTCGGGCTTTTCTTGCCCACCCCCTTGATTAGCATGTCGGCGATTTTGAGCGCACCGCCGGCCGCGTCAAGGGTAAGGCCGATTAACGCGCCGAAGATAAGCACGAGCCCTATGTTCATGAAGATGCCGGAAAAACTGGTGCCGACAAGGACGGGAACTCTTGCAAGAGGTATACCCGAGACCAACCCGAAGACTATCGCCGTGGCCAGAATGGCCAAAAACGGGTGCAGCTTGAACTTTGATATCGCCAGTATCATCGCCACTATGGCAACCAGGAACGCTATGATTAAAGGGAAGCCAGCCATAAATTGAGCCATTTTATGACAGATCTTGGAAAGTTGTCAAGTGACCCATCCTGCGGCACACGGAAATCAATTTTCCCCGCTCGGGCGAAAAAACTTGACATTCCAGGCCGTCCGTGTTATAAACATAACCATGATTGGCGACAGCCGTATTTACGCCCGTTCTCGCTTTGGACACGAAAGAAATACGGTTACGAATGAAAGGCATCGGGATCTGTCGCCAACGGTGACATTTACCCCCCCCCCCCCCCCCCCCCCCCAAGAACGTAACCAAACTAGTTTCATTCGAAAGCACAAACGTCCCGACAAACCCCGTAACGGGGAAACCACGACATCACGAATCCTGCGCCGTGGGCGCGACCATAAACCGACAAAGGGAGAGTATATCATGAAATCCACAGGTATTTTTACCAAGATTGGCGCCGCGACAATCGCGTTGCTGATGGCTATGAGCGTAATTGGTTGTCCGCAAACAAACGGCAATGGAAATGGCAATAATGGTGGCCAAGAAATTCCAGATGTACCGCGCGACCAAAGCACAACCGTTGACCTGTTCGGCGAGCCCGGAGACGACAGCCACCGCGTTGCCACTATGACTGGCCATATGACTAATGCATATTTCAACCATTAGACCTCTTCAGAAATCAAAAAGAGCGCTAAACTATACGTGTGAAATACGAAAACACGAAGGAATACCCGTGCGGCAAATTCCGCCGCATGTGCGGGATGAAGAGAAAGACGTTCGAAAAGGCGGT